>OIDQ01000252.1_pt1 | contig 29522 bp, 26 predicted proteins | sample 1581511 | NCBI WGS metagenome assembly OIDQ01 (sample SAMEA3882526, study PRJEB24775) | human gut metagenome | biome: human-associated habitat; feature: intestine environment; material: feces | place: Netherlands | collected 2009/2010
CCTCCAGCTCTTTATGTATCCTACTCTTTATTTTGATATCTCTACAATTCGTATACCAAAATTTTCCTCAATAACAACTACTTCGCCCTTAGCAACAAATTTACCATTGACCAAAACATCAACCGGTTCCCCTGCTAACTTATTAAGCTCAATGATCGTACCCGGAGAAAAGTCTAAAATCTCTTTGATGGATTTATTTGTTCGTCCAAGTTCAACCGTCACTTCCAAAGGAACGTCCATGATCAAATCAATATTTTCCTGCTGCATCAGCGGACTTACCCCTGCATTAAACGGCTGAAACTGTGCCGGCTGTACATTGACATTCGGCATTGCATATGGCTGTTGCTGCATCATATCCGACTGAACCGGCATTGCTCCTGCCATCTGCTGCATATCCGGTGTCGGCGGCACTGCTGGTTGTACGTTCTGCACATTGACCGTCTGTTCCGGTGTAGATGCAGGTGTCGGCTGACTCGCCTGTGGCTGCGGCTCTTCAATTTCAGATTTAGATTCACCAATAAATTTGCGATACAAATCGCGCGCAAACTCAAACGGATATAACTGCATGATCTGACTATCAACCAGATCTCCAATTTCCATATCAAATGCTACCTGAACCATTTCTCCCTGCAAGAAATTTGAAATTTCGGTATCATCTGTCATGGAGTCATTCAGATCAACCAAACTTGCAGTTGGTGGACTAATATCTACTTTCTTCTCCAGCATTGATGATAATGACGTGGCCGCTGATCCCATCATCTGGTTCATCGCCTCGCTGATCGCACTCAAGTGCAGCTCGCCGAGCTCTCCATCCGTATTGGTTCCGTCACCACCCATCATAAGGTCCGTGATTACCTTTACATCGTGTTCCTTTAAGACCAGTATATTGCTGCCATCCAGTCCGACGGTATATCCGATCCGGATAAACACGCACGGCTTTTCATATGCTTCACAGATATCACTCCAATTTGCGAAAGATACCACCGGCGTTGAGATCTCTACTTTACGGTTCACCAGGGAAAACAACGTGGTTGCCGCTGTTCCCATGCTGATATTGGCAATCTCTCCGATTGTATCTTTTTCTTTCTCAGTCAGTACCTCTTCCTGGGGCTTCTGCTCGCCGCTGTCCGCAGACCCGTTCAGTAATGCATTGATTTCTTCCTGAGACATTACTCCATCCATACTTACTGCTCCTCTCTGATTACTGATGTCACTCTTACTGCATAATTATCACCGGATGCTCCCGGCAGAGCAGTAAATTTTTTTATATTTCCAACATACACCGACAGATCCTCATCCACTTTGGTGTCGAGACGGATAATGTCTCCCACCTGCAGACCAAGGAAATCATTGACTGATATACTGCTGTTACCCAGCACAGCCTTGATCGGCATCGGTGCCCGTGCAATAAGTGCCTCAATGGTCTCTGTATATTGCTGTTCATCCTTCTCCTGCAGGCTGGAATACCAGTATTTTGTATTCAGCTTGTCCATCACACTTTCCAATGTGATATACGGCAGGCAGATGTTGATCAGTCCCTCGACATCACCAATCTTAATATTCAACGTAATTAACGCGATCATCTCCGTCGGGGAAATGATCTGGGCGTACTGCGAATTCGTCTCAATCCGCTCCAGTCTCGGTGTCAGTTCACACACACTCGCCCACGGTTCCACCAGAAGATTCACGCATACGTTATAGATCCGCTCAATCAGAAGAAGCTCGATTTCGGAGAACTCCCTCGTCTTGTCAAGCGGCGCCCCCTGGCCGCCGAGCATACGATCCACGATCGTAAAGCCGACATTCTCTGCAATTTCAATAATGATATTGTTATTCAGCGGAGCAAAATTTACAATTCCAAGCAACACCGGATTCGATAGTGCATTCGCAAACTCTGAATACGTCACCGCCTCCGAACTCATCACTTCCACCTGAACATTTTTTCTTAGGTACACCGGCAGATTCGTTGAAAGCAATCTTCCATAATGTTCAAAAATAATCTCAAGCGTTCGCAAATGCTCTTTTGAGAACTTCGCGGGACGGGCAAAATCGTAATTTTTGACCTGTTTTTCATTATCATCTTTTATTTCATCTACATCCAGTTCACCGCTGCTAAGAGCTTTCAGCAAACTGTCTATCTCATTTTGAGATAAGACTTCACCCATTCTCTCTCACCACCTACTGTCTTATTCTAGTGTGCTTCCGTTGCCACGCTTGAGAAATTCACGCCCACGATATAGTCGGAGCCGAACAGATCCTGCATCTTGGATAAGATCTCCTCCTTCACAGCCTTCTGTCCATCTGCGTTGAACTCCTCCTCGGTATACTTGGCCACTACCGTATTGATGTCGCTGCGGATAATGGTCTCCTTATCCGTAAGCTCTGTCATCTCGTCTCCCCCGTAGGTGGCATAGGACTCGCTTGTCTTGTTGACGGAAAGTCCTACAGAAAATACAGCGTAATGCTTCTTTCCATCGCCGTTGTCTGCCAGATTCACGGTAAAATTATCTGTGATATTATAAACTGCAATTTCTTCGATCGGCACTGCGGAACTGTCTTTGTTCTGTCCGCCCTCGAGTTCGATGTTGATTGCAGCGCACACCTGATCAATCAGTTCGTTTGACTTTTTGGTCTGCGGAATAATGGAAAATACCAGCACCGCGGTCAGAATCAGATTCACGAGAACCAGTGCCAAAATAATTACTGCCAATAAATTTTTCTTCATTATGCTTCCCTTCCTATTCGTTCACAACTTCTGTCGGTTCCACAGTCGCACCTGTTGTCGCTGCTTCCGGCGTATCTGTCACCGTCTCAGTGCTTAAAGCCGCATCCGCAGGCGTCTCTGTACCTGTGTCATCCGTGGATGTCCCGCTCACATTCGAGTTGTATGAGTTATAGATTTTAATCTCAACCCGGCGGTTCCTTGCCCTGCCCTCCGGCGTTGCATTATCTGCAATCGGCACATACTCTCCGCGGCCAGACGACTTTATGTATGCAGGATCCAGTGTTGTGGTATCCCGCAGATAGTTGGCAACCGCAAGCGCACGGTACATGGACAGTACGTTGTTGTCCTCATACTTGGAAGAATGAATCGGCACATTGTCCGTGTGTCCCTCGACCTCAATGATGTTATTATCGTAAGTAACCAGTATCTTGCCAAGCTTGTTGACCAGCGGATACGCCTCATCTCTGAGTTCTGCGCTCGCAGAATCAAACAGCAGCGCGCCGTTCATGTTAAGCGTTACATACTCTGCATTAAAATCAACCTCGACGTCGTCCTGTATCCCATATTGCGAAAGTGCATTTTCAAGTTGCTGCGCCATATCCTCAGACTCTTCCAGTTCCTGCTGTTCATATGCTTCGGTAATGTCTTTTTCTTCCTCCGTCTGTCCGTCAGACTGGCTGCTCAGCTGCTGGTTGTAATAAGAATCAAAATTCTCAAGCTGACTGATTCCGGAAGAAATCAATTCACCCTCGCCGATCGATGCTCCGCCTCCCGGGAGTATGCTGAATGTACTCTGGAAAGAGGCAATGACCTTCTCAAACTTTTCCTCATTCACACTGGACATGGAGAAAAGCATTACGAAGAAACAGAGCAGGAGATTCATAAGGTCCGCGAAGGTATTCATCCATGCAGGTGAGCCTTTGGGTGGATCTTCCTTTCTTCTCGCCACTATTCCTCACCTCCGACACTGCCCTCCGCAGTTTCCTCTCTCGCTGAAGGTGACAGGAATGACTTCAGTTTTTCTTCTATGACACGTGGATTCTCTCCTGCCTGAATCGACAGAATACCTTCCACCGTAATTTCCTTCATCATCATCTCGTTATTATTGTTTACAGAAAGCTTGGATGCCGTCGGATTACACAGCCAGTTGGCAATCAACGAACCGTACAGTGTTGTTACCAGTGCGACTGCCATCTTCGGTCCGATCGTTGATGCATCATTCATATCCTTGAGCATCAGGATCAATCCGATCAGGGTACCGATCATACCCCAGGCAGGACCAAGTTCTCCCCATTTTTCCCAGACAGCGATTGACTTTTTGTGTCGCTGCTCGATACAGCCCAGATCCGTCTCCATGATACCTCTTACCAGTTCCGGATCGGTACCATCTACCACAAGCATGATTCCTTTTTTGAGGAATTCATCCTCGATTCCGTTTGCCGCCTCCTCAAGTGCAAGCAGTCCCTCCTTGCGGGCGGTATTTGACAAATCAATGATATTCCGGATGACTGCCGCAGGATCCTGCGGTACCTCCTTAAATGTTAATGTAATACTCTTCAGACCTGCAATAAAATCCTGAAGTTTGTTGGACGCCAATGTACCCGATATGGAACCTCCCAGTGTGATAATGATTGAAGGGAAGTCAAACATATTGAAAAGACCCGAAGCTCCACCACTGGAAAATACACCGAACAAAAACATTACAACGCCAAGCAGCATCCCTGCTAAAGAAGCTATATCCAATTCTTCCACCTACCATCCTTGATATTATAGTATTGCTGTCTCCAAGCGGAGACTGAAATCTCAACAAGTTGTCATCCTATATCTTGTATAATTTTACTAAACTTTTGACCGCTTGTCTACTTACTTTTGCAAATTCTGTGTTTCTTCTTTCATGGAACCGGGATTTTATCAGGGAGACAAAACCCCGGTTCTCCAAAATCTTATCCGTGATGCTGCTCTGTCATCTCGCAGCCGCTTATCTCTTCAGGTTCACAAGCTCCTCAAGAAGCGTATCGGATGTCGTGATTACACGGGAGTTCGCCTGGAATCCACGCTGTGTGGTAATCATCTGCGTAAACTCGGTGGAGAGATCCACGTTTGACATCTCTAACTCGCCGGATGTCATCTTGCTTCCGTCCGCCGTAATATCCTCACCGATACCATCGAACTCACCGGAGTTCAAGGTCGTGCTGTAGCAGTTCTCTCCGACTTTCTCAAGACCTGCCGCATTGGCGAACTGTGCGACCGCGATCTGTCCTAACAGGTTGCGGTTACCGTTGTCATAAATACCGTAGATCTCGCCGTTGTTGCTGACTGAAAGTCCGATCAGGTTACCGAGCTTCTTACCTGCTCCAGTTGTTCCGTCTGTAGCGCCTTTGCTCATCGTTACAGTGGACTTGCCGCCGTTGTTCGTATTCTGGCAGGTGCTGAAGTCCACATTGATATTTGCGAACTGTCCGCCGAACAGGGACATGTTCAGTCCAACACTCTTCGCATCCGCCACGTTTCCAACCTTTGAAAATGTTCCATCGTCCGTGTTGAAGCTTAATCTGTGATATACACTGTTGTATGTAAGTGTCAGTGCCCCGGTTGTTCCGTCAACCGCATATCCGGTGCCATTTCCGGTGTAAGCATCCGCTTTCGCCAGAATGTCCGCTCCTGCACCGTATACCTGTGTCAGGCTGAGTGCCCCTGCTGTGACAACCGTCATGTCCGTCGCACTTTTTACCTGGTCATAGCTGTGTGTCGCTGCATTGTACTGGTAGTAATTACCGCTCTTGTCCACGATGACGTTAGCGGACACATAAGTGTAATCCTTGCCGAGCGTATAACTCTTTGTCGCATCCTCGGTGTTACCGAACAGTGCGTTTAACGCCGGCTGTCCCGCCTGAATATTCTCAGGATCGTAGTAGGTATTTCCGTCGCCGTCTAAAACATTCAACAGCTCTACCGTGAACTCTCCGTCCGTTCCGGTTGACTTAATGGAAAAACGTGCGGTGTACTCATATCCCAGGTTATCGTAGAACTTGAGGTTCTTGATCAATCCGTCGTCACTCAATACGTCGGTATCGTTCTTATCAATAATACCGCCGCAGGTTGCCTCAGAGGTTGCCTCTGGTGCGCTTGTCAGATTCTCCGTGCTCATGACGCGCAACGCGGATACGGTATCTTTCCGGATATTTCCGGTTGTCTTATCTACCTGCCATCCCATGACCGTATATCCGGTAGACGTCATACACAGGTTGCCTGCACCGTCTACATAGAAAGATCCGGATCTGGTAAACAGATTGGAAGATCCGTTGTTGACAATAAAGAAATTGGTGGTCGACTGATCTGTCATACGCAGATCGAAAGCTCTTCCGGTTGTCTCAGCTGCACCCGCGGATGTAATGCTGATATTTACCGCACCTGTGGTCACGCCAAGACCGATCTGCTTGGCATTCACACCGCCGACTCCCGTAGCCGCATTTGCTCCCGATGCTCCGGATGTGTTCTGGTAGAGCATATCCTGGAATGTCACGGAAGAAGACTTGAATGCTACTGTGTTTACATTGGCGATATTGTTACCAATAACGTCCATTTTTGTCTGATGTGTCTTAAGACCCGACACAGCAGAGTACATTGATCTCATCATAATGAAATGACCTCCTGTAATGTCTGGTGCCCTGCTCCCTTCTGTCATTCGGGGAGCTTCTGCCTCCTTGTAAGGTCCGGCATATTATACAATCACGGCACCGTCAATATTTGTAAAAATATTACTCTCTGACTCACTCTGATCCATGGCTGTGACCACCGTCTTGCTCGGAACATTCACAATAAACGCCAGTGAATCCAGAATCACGAGTGATTCCCGTATTCCCTTTTCGCTTGCCTTCAAAACACCGGATTCCAGTCTCTCGTTCTGCTCGTCCGACAGATTGATGTGTCTGTCATTCAAACGTCCCTGTGCATGTTTGGAAAACCGAAGTTCCTGACTTTCTGCGGTCGTCTGTTTCTGTCTTAATATATCCTCGAAAGAAACACTGTTTTCCTGCGCCGCAGTCTCTGTGCTTTTGCGATTCAGATACCGGTCAGTTACCTGTTCGATGGAAGCAAATTGGTTCGTAATCTTATTCATAACCAACGCTCCTTTCTCAGATCATCCAGCTTTCTTCTCAAGCTCCGCAATCTTAGCCTCGAGTGCTGTCAGCTGATCGTAGGAATCCTTGCTGATATAAGTCTTCTCTGTGGTGGTCAGCGAATCGTAATTCTTGCGAAGTGCTTCCACTGCTTCCTTGTTCTCAAGGGTCAGCTCGTCCGCGGATGGAATCTGCGAAAGCGCATTGTCAAATACCAGGCTCTTCATGGTTCCGTCCAGCTTCACAAACGTTGCCAGCGTATCGCTGTCAATATAACTCTGCTGATAAGAAGTCAGTCCGTTGTACACGGTTGCCAGGTTCTCCACATCCGTCTGATATGCCAGCGTCAGCTTATCCGCATCCGGAAGCTTTGCCACAGATGCCTTGAATGCCTCTGCCAGTGAAACCGCCTCCATGTACTCGGTGTCTGCCACCTGATATACATCGTCGAGTGAATAACGGTTGCCGTTGACATAAATGTATTTCTGGTTGTTCTCGTACTGCACATAATCCACGAATCCTGCCACCGCCGTCGTCTCGCCGGTCGTCTCGGATGTTGTCTTTACAATGACATACTTTCCAACCAGATCGTTTGCCTTCGTGCTCTCAATGCTGTTCTGCATGTTCAGCATGGACTCCATCTGTGAAAAAGTTGCCAGCTGTGCCACATACTCGGTATTGCTCGTCGGTTCCAGCGGATCCTGATACTGCATCTCTGCACATAACAGCTGCAGGAACTCGTCATATCCGAGGTCATTGCCGGCACTGGTCGTTGTCTCTGTCGTACTCTCTGTAATCTTGCCGTTCTCTACGGCCTGTACTAATGCCATATGTCTCTCCTTTCTGTCTGTTATGCGGTAAAGTCAACGGAATTGCCCTGTTCTGCCATCATCTTCGCCACCAGAGTCTCCTCTTCCGTCATCAGCCCGGACAGTCCGTCCAGTTCATTCAGGTTGATGTGTCTGGTCGCATTGGCTGCCTTTTCCCGTTCCTCTGCCTGCTGTTCTTCCTGTTTTGCATTCTGCTCCAGATTCCTCTCGAATTCATGTCCGCCGACGGTTACCTCCACGGCATCCACCTTTACGCCAGCCTGGTTCATGTTCTGCTTCAAATCTGCGATCTGACTTTCCAGTGCTTCCTTGACCACTTCATTCTGTGCGGTCAGATGTGCGGAAACCGTTCCGTCTTTTGACGTAATCTCCAGATAAATCTTGCCCAGGTGCTCCGGATTCAGCTGCATCTCCATCGTCGTTTCCTGATTCGCCGTGTAATTTACTCTCGTATAAGTCACGATCTGACGCACGACATCTGCGATGTCCACCTGTGCGGCATATTCTCCCGCACTATTGGCGCCCTGCATTGCCACGGTCTCTGTCAGCGTCGGGCCGGTATGTACATCCACGCCCACATGTGCCTGCGACGCAGAATTCTGCTGTCCGGAATTGGAATTTGATCCGGTCTGTGCCTGTTCCTTATCCGACCCTGCAGCTGCATCGGCAGCTGTCTCTTCCTCTGCGCCTGCATTTGCTGACTTTGCCTGCGTATCAGTCTCTTCCGGAGTGATGTCTTTTGATCTAACTGCCCGGGGCTCTGTCTCTGCTACGGCTGCTGTCTGCGGCTGCTCTGCCGTATCACGGATTCCATCCGCCGTATCGGCGTAAACCCTCCGTGCATCTGCGGCATCTGCTGTCTGGACTGTCTGCATCAGATCTGCATTCATGTCCGCCTGTCCGGCATCCTCCAAAAGCTGCGTCAATTCCTCAGCCGTGACTCCCAGTTCCTGCAAGAGATCTTCGGTCAGTGTTCCCACCGACTGCATCACGTTCATAAACGCTTCATTACAGAGAAGTGCGCTCATGTCTTCGGTTCCGGTTAATTCTGCCGCCAGAGCTGCAAGCTGCTGCGGATTCATCAGATCGGCCACGGTCAGTCCCAATGTCTCCATTGCTTCCGTGATCTGCTCATCCGTCACCTGAAGTTCATCCTTGATGACGTCTCTCACACTCTCTTCAAAGCTTTCCAGCTTCTCTGACACCTGACTGCCGGCTGTCCAGTCCTTCGTGCTTTGCTCCGGTATCTTATTCTTCTGATACTGGTAACGGTCATAATTCTGCTCCGGACTGTGCGGTGTAAGCTGCTGCATATTCTGTGCTGTCTGAGATCCTGTACTTACGCTGCTTCCCGGGATCTGTGTCATCTGATCGACCATCTTCCGGAATGTGGTGCCGATATCCGCGCCATCAACGCCTGTGACACTCTGTCCACTCTGCGTCTGCATCAGCATTTTCCCAATGCTTGCAACATTGTTGTCTCCCATTCTCTTCCTCCTTTCCCATAGCTGCACCTGCAGCCTGATTTTTGAAGGAATCCCTCTGCCATTATGAAAAGCAGACTGTCCTTCTCTATTCTACAGGTTCCATGATCGCGGTCACCTTTGCTGCAGTAGCCGCGTCCATTTTGCCCAGAATATTCGCTCTCGATTGTGCGTCCATGCTGTCTAAGATATCTGCCACCAGCTGCAGATTATCTGTCATGGTATCAAAAATTGCAGCCGCCTCTTTTGGCTTCATGGAAGAGTACGCTTTCACATAATCATCCATCTCGTCGTTGGCTGCCGTCTGTTCTACAACCTGACGGTAAATGATCTCCGCATCCGCAGGATCAATACTCTCATAATACTGCTTATATTCCTCTATATCGGGTGCTGAATCTGAAAACACAACCTCCTGATAGAACTTTTGCTTCTCAGCCTCAAAATCCGCCTCGTTCTGCTTGTACTGTGCCAGTTCTGCGGACTGGCTCTCAAGCTGTGCGATATATTCCGCATTTGCGCTGGACGTATTCTGTGCATCCGCAAGTTCTTTCTCCAGTTCCTTGATTCTGGCAACCGCATCGTCAATGGAAGTATAGCCGTAAGCGTCATCCTCCGTTGACACTTCCTCAGTCGCGCTGTCCGGCAGGATTTTGTTCACATAAGGAACATCCTTTAACACCGGCGCCAGAACGGATGATCCGAAACCGCCGACATCGCACTTGATCAACAGGACGATGATGGCAAGCCAGATTAAAATAATGATCAGGGTAACAAAGAACACGGCAATCTTGCCGCCAGTCGATGTCTCGTCATCCATATCCAGATCATCATTTAACTCTTTTGCCTTTTTCCGGTCCGCTTTCTTCTGTGCCTTCGCTTCTGCACGTGCAGCCTTCTCCTGTGCCTTTGCTGCCTTTTTATCTAATACTTCGTCTTTCTCTTCTTCTGCCATTTGAGACCTCCGTGCCTATCCTTCATGGTAATTGTAGCTAACAAGCTCGTCTATTTCCTTGCTCTCTGCCTGGGCGATTTCCTGCTTAAATTCTTCAAACGCACGCTCCCTGAGCTTCTCATGCGTCTTTCGCTCCACCATCACCCGGTTCAGTTCGATTCGCGCCATCTCCAGCGTCTTTTCCGCGGCGTGCACCTTCATCATCTGTGCTCTCTGCAGACTCTTCATCACATCGATCGCACGCTTGCATTCCCGGATCTCCTGGATATCCAGCGTTCCGTTGACCAGTTCTTTTGATTTTCTCTCGTAGCCGGCCCTGCGCATCAGGATCTCTCGAAGCTTCTCCTGCTCTTCCGCAAGCTGTCTGCTCGCCGTCGCATATGCAATTTTTGCCTGATTCTCCAGCTTGATCTTGATGTCAAGAATGTTCTGCATCCGGTATGTAAACTTTGCCATACACTGCGCCTCTTTTCCGCGGAGCGTTCTTAATCTTCAAATAGTTTCTTCAATAAATCGATTTCCTCGTCAAACAGGAACTTTTCATCTGTCCTCTGGCACAGGAACTGATTCACTGCGTTGATCTTCTGAACCGCATAGTCAATCTCACGGTTGGAACCGCTCTTGTAAGCTCCGATGTTGATCAGATCCTCCGCTTCGTTATAAGTAGCCAGTACATTCATTAAACGTCCGGCAAGCTCCTTGTGCTCGCTGGTCGCTATGGCGCTCATAACACGGGAAATACTCTGTAAAATATCAATCGCCGGGTAATGATTCTTGTGTCCCAGTTTTCTGGAAAGCACGATGTGTCCGTCCAAAATGCTTCGGGCTGTATCGGTAATCGGCTCATTAAAATCATCACCGTCTACTAGAACGGTGTAAAGTCCTGTGATGGAACCCTTGTCCGAAGTACCGGCACGTTCCAGAAGCTTCGGCATCTCCGAGTATACACTCGGCGGATATCCCCTTGTTACAGGCGGTTCTCCGGACGCGAGACCGATCTCACGCTGTGCCATGGAGAATCGGGTCAAAGAGTCCATCATCAGCAGTACATCTTTCCCCTGATCCCTGAAATATTCGGCGATTGCGGTCGCCGTCTTCGCAGCCTTGTTACGGATCAGTGCCGGCTTATCGGAAGTCGCCACCACGACGACGGAACGCTTCATTCCCTCTTCCCCGAGATCCCTCTCGATAAACTCGCGCACCTCACGGCCACGCTCTCCGATCAGGGCAATGACATTGATGTCCGCTTTTGTATTGCGGGCGAACATACCGAGCAGGGTGCTCTTTCCGACACCGGAACCCGCAAAGATTCCGATACGCTGTCCTTTTCCCACGGTAATCAGCCCGTCTACCGCCTTTACACCAAGCGGAAGCACCTCCGAGATAATCTTACGGCTCATCGGATCCGGCGGATCCGCCTCGACCGGATATTCGCATCCGCCCTCAATGACTCCGCCGTCGGTCGGTCTTCCGATACCGTCCAGTGTGTGTCCCAGAACGCCGTCCCCGACAAGCACCCCAAGCGGATGTCCGGTATTCTCAACGATACATCCTACCCCGATGCCTTCCACATTTTCAAACGGCATCAGCAAAAGTCTCTTATCCCTGAATCCGACTACCTCCGCCATCACCGCGTGGTCTTTCTCTCTGTCAATGACAATTCTGCAGAGATCGTTTAACTTTGCATCCGGTCCGACAGATTCAATCGTAAGTCCGACAATCTTTACAACCTTTCCAAGGCGGTTGAAGTAGGTCTTTTCTCCAAGTTGTAAATATTTTTCAAATTGATGTGTCATCATTCTCTCACCTTACGAACATAAAGACCGGATATCTTTGATCAGATTCTCAAGCTGTGTACCGAGACTGCAGTTAAACACGCCGGAATCGGTCTCTATCGTACAGTCATTTCCCTCCACCGTCGCGTCCGAGACAATCTCAAGCTCAATGTCATGTCCCACACGATCCAGGATCTCGGTCTTGTGATTCTCCAGAAACAGTGCATTGTCCTCCGCCACCTTCACCCGGAACCGCTTGTCGTCTTCAATATTTAAAATGGCATCTTCAATCAGATGCATCAGTATCTCTTTTTTGTCGTCAAACTGAATATGGAACACTTTTTCAAAGACGGTAACGATGACATCCACCAGATCCTGTTCCATATGTTCGCGTTTGTCCCTGTAATCGCTGTCAAGATCTCCCTGCTTTTTCCTGTAGGACTCCTCAAGCTGCACGCGAAGCTGCTCATTCTCCTGCTCCGCCGAAGCTCTGCCCTCCTCGTACCCCTGCGTCTTTGCAGATGTACGGATCTCCTCGGCATCTTCGTTTGCCTGTGCCAGTATCGCATCGGCATTCTGCTGTGCCGCCGCAAGGATCTCCTCGGCTTTTGCCTTTGCCTTTGCCTCATAATCAATCTGCGGCTCCGCTTTGATGACCTGACCCGGATCACCCGTCACAAGTCCGGCTGAAAATCCGCCTTCCTCTTCCTGCACATTCTGTGCCGGTGTCTGTGTCTGCGGCAGATCCTGTTTCAGGTGCTGCTGCAGGATCACATTGGAATCGATGATGCGCGTGTTTGTGGAATCCGTCTGAACAAACCACTGTTTATAAAGATTAGACAACGATCTCGTCACCTCCGCCTCTTGAGATTACAATCTCGCCTGCATCCTCGAGTTTACGAATGACGCTTACGATCTTCTGCTGAGCCTCCTCAACATCCTTCATTCGCACAGGTCCCATAAACTCCATATCTTCCTTGATCATCGCAGCAAGACGTTTGGAGAGGTTCTTAAATATAACATTCTGTACTTCCTCGTTCGCCGCCTTCAAGGCAACGCCAAGGTCTGCATTATCCACATCTCGCAGTACACGCTGGATTGCACGGTCATCAAGCAGCAGAATATCCTCGAATACGAACATCTTCTTGCGGATCTCGTCTGCAAGCTCCGGCTCTTCGATCTCGAGAGACTCCATGATATGTTTCTCGGTCGAACGGTCGACTGCATTTAAGATGCTGACAATAGCGTCCACGCCGCCGACGATTGTGTAATCCTGGTTGACCAGGGAAGAAAGCTTTCTCTCAAGTACCCGCTCCACTTCCTTGATAACATCCGGCGATGTACGATCCATCATCGCGATACGTTTTGCGACATCCGCCTGTTTTTCCGGCGGCAGCGCCCCCAGAACCATCGACGCCTGCGGTGCTGTCAGATAGGACAGAATCATGGCAATGGTCTGCGGATGTTCGTCCTGAATGAAGTTCAGCAGCTGGCTTGGATCTGTCTTGCGCACAAACTCGAACGGACGCACCTGAAGGGATGCTGTCAGCTTGGAGATAACCTCCTGTGCCTTGTCCGCGCCAAGCGCCTTGTCGAGCAGTTCCTTCGCATAACCGATACCGCCCTCCGCAATATACTGCTGAGCCAGACAGATCTGATAGAACTCGTTTAAGACATCCTCCTTGACCTGCGGTGAAATACTTCTGGTATTTGCGATCTCAAGGGTAAGTTCCTCGATCTCGTCCTCCTTAAGATGCTTAAAGATATCTGCTGACCGCTCCGGTCCCAGTGTAATCAGAAGAATTGCAGCTTTTTGCAGTCCTGTAAATTCCTCGTTTTTTGCCATATTACTCCCACTCCTCGTTGAGCCAGTTGCGCAGTAACGATGCAGCCGCCTCCGGTTTTTCTTCTACGAATTTTTCGATCAGTAAACGCGTCTCGGACTTCTCATTGTAGCCGATGTCCTCAAGCGGCTCCTGGTTCTCTTTTGTGGATTCCAGCAGGCTTTCCACGGAAAGTTCCTCCTCCATCTCTGCCTGTTTCTCCTTTCTGGTGCTGCGGAATACCACATAACCAAGCAGGAGAAGAATCAGTACCGCAAGTATGATCTGCAGATAATCTGACAGGGTTCTTCCACCAGAAGAATACTGGAAAATCGGCTCGTCATAAGCGATGATGCTGATGTTTGCCTCAGGAAACCCCGTTGCATTGGCGATCATCGTGTAATTATCCTGATCCACCGTCGTCTTGACCGGGTCACTGTTTGCCGCAATATACTCGTCAAATGTCATGTTATCCAGCGCACCGGATGTCCTGAGTGTGTCCTCATCATAGATCACATAATTTTTTACCACGATCGCAATGGAGGAAGTATCGTAATTGATCGTTCCGGTCGCCGCCGTGCGGTCCGTCACTTTTTCATTGTTCTGATACTTTGTCGTGGTATCGGTGATCGTGGACTCGGTATAATTGTTATCCTCAATCACATAGGATGTATCGTCATTGGAATCTGTGCCCGGTGGGGCAGCTGCGCCGCCGACACTGTTCGACTCATAATTGCTCTGTTCGTCGATTATACCGTTCGTCTGACCGTCTGGTGCCGAATACTGGCGCTCCGTCTCGCGGTATGCATCAAAATTCATATCCAGCTTTGCCGCCACTTCCGCGTGATCATAAAGTCCCGAGCCGACCAGAACATCCTTTACCTCGCTCTTGAGCAGATTCTCCGTCTTGGTTCTCAGAGAGAGCTGGCTGCTCGCGGTTCCGACCGACGAATCAGAATCTCCGCCCGAAAAAAGGACATTGGAGTTCGAGTCCAGAATCAGAACGTTGTCCGTCGTGTCATTGCCGAGCTGTGTCGCTATGTACTGTGCCAGTCCCTGTGCCTGCTCGTCGCTCATATCTGAATTCAAGGTAAGAATTACCGCCGCGTAGGAATCCTGCTCTCTTGCAAGAATCGTGCCATCATCATTCGGGATGTCCAGTGTCACAGAAGCACTCTCGACATTTGACAGTGTCTCCAGCTGATCTGCGAAATAATTCTCCAGATACAGCTTGTATTTCTTAGTCTTGTCTGCCTCGGTGGAGCTGAATCCACCGCTGAATACATTATCGATGGAAAATCCTTCCGTCGGCACGCCGTTCTGTCCAAGCAGAATCGACGCCGCCGCATTGTCCTTTTCATCCACATAGAATGTCAGCCCGTCATCCGACATCTGGTAGGAGATGCTTCCGTCATTGTCCAGAAGGTCTTTTACTTCACCCGCCTGCGCTGTGGAGGAGCACTCGATAAGCGTTACCATGTTCGGCTTCCCGACAACCACCGCCAGAATCACCAATGCCAGTATAATTACCGCCACAATGCTTCCGAGCAGGATTCTCTGCTTGGTTGTAAACTTTTTCCACCAATCCGTTATCTTCGTTAAAATCTTTTGCACCTGTTCCGGCATAATTTCTAACTCCATTCATTAAATCTGCATGTTCATGATCTCTTTGTATGCATCGAGCATCTTATCTCTCACTGTAACCGTGTACTGCAGCGCCTCATACGCCTTGGCTGCCGCAATCTGCATATCGTGAGGATTGTCCGCCTCGCCCAGCGCGAACTGGATCTTTGCCGACTGCGAATCATTCTGCAGATCATTCGTCTCGTTGAGCATATTGATCGCCGAAGACAACACCGAGTCAAAGCTCTCATCGGTGTCCACAGACAACAGTGTCTTCTGTGTTACCGCACTCATGTAATCCGGTGAAGTGGCATTCGTCAATAAACTGATATCCATCTGTATTTCCCCCGTTTCATCCTAATCTATGTCTTACTGACCGATCTTAAGTGCTGCCTGAATCATGCTCTTGCTGGCATTAAACGCCGTCGTGTTCGCCTCATATGCACGGGACGCGTCAATCAGGTTCGTCATCTCTGTCACCGTATTCACATTCGGATAACGCACATAGCCGTTCTCATCCGCATCCGGATGGGACGGATCATACTCCATTGTAAAATCGGTCTCTGTATCTTCCTTGACGGAGGTAACCTTCACGCCGTTGCCTACAGCCCGCGCTCTGGATGACTGATAATATTTGCTGAACGGAGTCAGATCCTTTTCCGCAAACGTCACAATCTTGCGGCGGTACGGTTCACCGTCCTCCGTACGCGTTGTATTGACATTGGCAATATTCTCCGCGATGGTGTCGATGCGGAAGCGCTCTGCCGTCATACCGCTCGCACTGATGTCAAAAGACTGAAATAATCCCATATGCTACCTCCTGTTTATTTAAGCACTAATTTCATACGATTGAATTCTTCGTTGATCGATGTCGTCAGCATCTCATAGCGGAGCTGCTCCGATGCCAGTTCCACCTGCTCCGTATCCACATCCACATTATTGCGGTCCAGACGATAGGAATAATTGGAGGAATCCGTATAGGTAGACACATCTAAGCCCGAAAGATCCGAGTTCAGTCCCCGCACTTTCTTATCCAGCGGAATATACTTCGAGCTGCCAAGCTCCCGTTTCAGCGCAGATTCAAAATCCACATCCTGTCTCTTATAGCCCGGAGTATCCGTATTTGCTATGTTGTTGGAAATTGCCGACTCACGTTTCCAGCTGGCATCCGCCGCCTTATCCATGATGTTAATATAGTCGAACGCATTCGTAGTTATCATATGTATCGCCCTCCGCTTCACCTAGTTTCCCAAACTATCTTATTCCATTATAAAATATGGTTTCGTAATTGCAAGAGATTTTTGTTATTTTTTACACTATCTTGTAGATTTTTGCATAATAAGTACAAGATATTAGCAAAATTGTCAAATAAACCCGCATAAAAAGCCACGTTCCACGGAAATAAAAAAGAGCGCACCCTTCGATACGCCCTTTCGTCCTGTTTATTTTTTCTGATTCTGCTTTTTGATCTTGTCGAGTTCGTCGAATACAACGTCGTTCAATACTTTGATGTAGGTTCCCTTCATGCCGGAAGAGCGCGACTCAATCACGCCTGCACTCTCGAACTTGCGCAGTGCATTCACAATGACGGATCGTGTGATACCCACTCGGTCGGCAATCTTGCTTGCCACAAGGATTCCCTCCTTGCCGTCCATCTCATCAAAAATATGAATGATCGCTTCCAATTCCGAAAATGACAACGTGCTGATTGCAGATTTGACAATCTGAACCTTTCTTGTCTCCTCCGCATTCTCCTCATTCACGGAGCGCATCATTTCCAGACCGACCACGGTTGTCCCGTATTCGCTCAAAATGATATCGTCAATATCGTACTGTCTGTCTTCTCTGTAGACAAACAGCGTGCCAAGCCGCTCACCCGCAATATCAATCGGCGTGATGATCGCAGTGTATTCCTTCACGTGATCTACGAAACCTAACGTCTCAAGATTGACATTCTCCTTGGTAGAGAGGATTCCGAGCAGACGTTCGTTTAGCAGCGGGTCGATGAAACCTCCCACCTCGTCCACGATCAATTCCTGGATCTCATCCACTCCGGGACACACGCCCGTTCCAAGAACCTTTCCCTTTTTGCTGATGACCAGAATATTGGATGCAAGAATATCCTTCAACACATCGCAGATATCATTAAACACGACCTTTGAAGAGCTGTTATTGTGCAACAGCTTATTGATTTTTCTGGTTTTGTCCAACAACTGAACACTCATGTCCGTGCCCCCATTTTGTCTCGAATCTCTTTTTCGTTATATTTCATATTTTAACACGTCAATTCTGAAAATTCAATATTTTCGTAATATTTGACATATTTTTTTAACTATTTTGTATCCTCGTCCGCTTTTCTGTCACGGGTGTAGCCGCATCCCGCATCTGCACAGGCGATCTTATTGCCTTTTACCACCATATAGCCGCCGCACTTCGGGCACTTCTCCGCTACCGGGCGTGACCAGCTCATAAAATCGCACTCCGGATTATTCTCGCAGCCGAAATACTTTCTGCCTTTCTTCGTCTTGCGGAGGACAACGTCTTTTCCGCACTTCGGACATGGCACGCCGATTTTTTCCAGATACGGCTTCGTGTTCCTGCACTCCGGGAAGCCCGGGCATGCCAGGAATTTTCCGTGCGGTCCGTATTTTACCACCATGTTTCTTCCGCACTGGTCGCAGACAACATCCGTGACCTCGTCCTCGATCTTGACTTTCTGCAGCTCCTTCTCCGCCACTTCCACCGCGGCTTCCAGATCCGGATAGAAATTCCGCACAACCGTCTTCCAGTTCACAGCGCCCTCTCCGATGCTGTCGAGCAGCGACTCCATATTGGCGGTAAAATGCTCATCCACGATGCTCGGGAAGGATTCCTTCATAATCTGGTTGACCACCTCTCCCAGCTCCGTCACATACAGATTCTTCGCTTCCTTGACAATGTAACGTCTGCCAAGCAGCGTCGTGATCGTCGGCGAGTAGGTACTCGGACGTCCGATTCCCAGCTCCTCCAGCGTCTTGACTAAGGATGCCTCCGTGTAATGCGCCGGCGGCTGTGTAAAATGCTGCTTCTCATCGAAGGTGTCCAGCGTAAGCTTCGTATCCTCATCGATTCCTTTCAGCAGAACATTGTTCGTGTCCTTCTCGTCGTCCTCGCTCGTGTACACAGACATAAATCCCTCAAAGGAGACCTTTGATGCCGCGACACCAAAGCGGTACTTTCCGGCACCGATCTTCACGTTCGTCGTCTCATATACCGCAGAAGCCATTCTGCTTGCGGCAAAACGCTTCCAGATCAGCTGATAGAGGCGGAACTGGTCTCTGGAAAGAGATTCCTTAACCACCGCCGGTGTTCTCGCAATGTCGGAAGGACGGATCGCCTCATGCGCGTCCTGGATCTTGGCGCCGCCCTTCTGGGTAACGGTCTGTGTCGCTACGAATTCTTCCCCGTAATTCTGTGCGATATACGCTCTCGCATCCGCATCCGCCTCATCCGAAATACGGACGGAATCCGTACGCAGGTAGGTGATCAGACCGACCGTTCCCTGTCCCTTGACGTCAACGCCCTCATAGAGCTGCTGGGCAATACGCATCGTCTTGGAGATCGGGAAATTCAATGTCTTGGATGCCTCCTGCTGTAAGGTACTGGTCGTAAACGGCAGCGGCGCTTTCTTCACGCGCTCACCCTTTTTCACTTCCAGGACTTCAAACCGCTCTCCGCGGATCTCGTCCATGATACGGTCCGCCTCCTCGCGGCAGGTAATCGCCAGTTTTCCGTTCTCGTCCCCGTGGAACTTTGCTGTTAACGGCTTCTTTTCGCCGTCCGCCTTGAGCTTTGCATCCAGCGTCCAGTATTCTTCCGGAATGAATGCATTGATCTCGTCCTCGCGGTCGCAGATGATGCGCAGCGCTACCGACTGTACTCTTCCGGCGCTCAGCCCACGCTTTACTTTTGCCCACAGAAGCGGGCTGATCTTGTAACCCACAATACGGTCCAGAATACGTCTGGTCTGCTGTGCGTTGACAAGATTCATATCGATATCGCGCGGCTGCTTTAAGGACGCCTTGACCGCGTTCTGCGTAATCTCATTGAAGCTGATTCTCCGCACATTCTTGCCGTCCAGCTTTAACGCCTGGCTTAAGTGCCATGATATTGCCTCTCCCTCACGGTCGGGGTCGGTTGCGAGATACACTTTGTCTGCCTTTTTCACTTCTTTACGAAGCTTGGCAAGGATATCTCCCTTTCCGCGGATCGTGATATACTTCGGTTCATAATCATGCTCGACATCGATTCCCATCTGGCTCTTCGGGAGATCCCGCACATGCCCGTTTGAGGCAACTACCTCATAATTTTTTCCAAGAAACTTTTTAATTGTTTTTACCTTAGCGGGTGACTCGACAATAACAAGGTACTTAGCCATTCATACATCTCCTTTATGCTGATTTCTCAAATCCGTCTGATATAACAATTCTTAAATGCTTCCGTAACAAACCCCTTTTTCAGAAGAATCCCCAGAATCTGCGCCAGTTCGGGCACAGACAGGTCTGTCTCCTCCAGAAGTTCTTCCATACTTTTCGGTCGTAAATCTACACAACTATACACCAAGCGTTCTTCTTTTTCAAGTAATAATTTTTCAAAGGTGCATGTCTCCCCGCCCGCTCCGGGATCCGGCGCAAGCTCCTGTATAAACGATTCGAGATCGGAAACTGCCCCCGCTCCCTGCCGGATTAAGCTGTTGCATCCCGCCGACAAGGCATCTGTAATCCTGCCCGGAATGGCATAGACATCCCTCCCCTGCTCCAGCGCAAAATCCGCCGTGATCAGCGATCCGCTCCGCTGCTTTGCCTCCACCACAACAACCGCCCGGACAAGCCCTGATATGATGCGGTTGCGCTGCGGAAAATATCCCGGAATCGGCTGCGTGCCGGGCGGATACTCCGAGACAACCGAGCCCCGTTCCAGAATCTCCTCATACAGCACCCGGCTGCTCTTCGGATAGCAGACATCCACGCCGCACCCTAAGACGGCGCAGCTGATTCCGCCCACGTCAAGCGCTCCCTGATGCCCCGCAGCATCGATGCCGCGCGCCATTCCGCTCACAACACCGACGCCGCGCGCCGCAAGCATTCTCCCGAGCTCCCTTGCAACCGTCCGCCCGTATTCAGAGCACATTCTCGCACCGACAATCGCAACGGTCTCTCCCTGCGGGAGGCATCCCTTTACATACAGTCCGTACGGCGGATTTGCGATATGGCGGAGCCTCTTTGGATAAGATGCATCCTCCAGCGACACAAACGAGATCCCGGATTCACACATCTTAGCGTACGCTTCCTCCATGTCCGTCTTTTGCGCAGCCCGGACCGCCTGTATTTCTTTTGCCAATAATTGCAGATTTTCCATCTGCTTTTCGCTAAGAAAATAGATATCCTGTGCATTCCCGACCTTTTCATGGATACTGATTTTCGCACAGTTGGAGAGTCCGGGAATATTTGCAAACCAATACGCATAATTCATCTCTTCACCTCTCCCAGAACTTTCTGTCAAAGCTTCTGTAGCAGATTGCCTCCTCCAGATGCCGGTCGCAAATCCGGTCTCCGCCGTCCATATCCGCCAGCGTGCGTGCCACCCGCAGAAGCTTATGGTAAGATCTTGCGGTGAGCTGCAGCTTTCCGTAGATCTCTTCCATATACTGCTCCTGCTTCTTGTCAAGAGCACAATACTCCCGGATCTTCGTGGCAGGTATCTGGCTGTTGTACGAAAATCCTTCCTTCCGGTAGCGCTCCCGTTGAATGTCCTGTGCCACCGCCACGCGCTTCTGAATTGCCGCCGATGTCTCCTCTTTTTGCTGTCCGGTTAATTCCCCGAATGTCAGCGCCGGCGCCTCCACACAAATGTCAATCCGGTCTAAGATCGGCTGGCTGATCCTCTCTAAGTACCGGTGGATCGCCGTCTGCGTACACCTGCATTTCTGCATATCGGGATAATAGCCGCACGGGCACGGATTCATCGCCGCCACCAGCATAAAATCTGCCGGATAGACATAACTTCCGCCAAGACGCACCAGATGAACCGCCCCCTCTTCCAGCGGCTGGCGCAGCGCCTCAACCGTCTCCCTGGCGAATTCCGGAAGTTCATCCAGAAACAGCACGCCCTTATGTGCCAGTGAGATCTCCCCCGGCTGCGGGATTCTTCCGCCGCCCGTAAGCCCCTGCACACTCACGGTGTGATGCGGCGCCCGGAACGGGCGCTGCGTAAGCAGACCGTTCTCCCCGGCAAGCATTCCTTTTACACTGTAGATTTTGGATAACTCCATGCGCTCCGCCTCCGCAAGCGGCGGCAGAATGGACGGGATACGCGATGCCACCATGGTCTTGCCCGCACCCGGCGGTCCCACAAACAGCAGATTGTGCATTCCGGTTACCGCAACTTCACACGCCCGCTTCATCAGCCGCTGTCCGTGGATCTCCGAAAAATCAGGAAGCACTGCGGGCTGTGTTTCTTCTATATTATATTCCTCTGCGGCGTACTTCTCCCACGACGCATCCTCAAGAAGCCGCATGACCTCCCCGATATTTTCCACACCGCAGACAAGCATCCCGGAAACAAGCGCCGCCTCTTTTCGATTCGCCCGCGGCACAATGCAGCGCCGGATTCCGCGTTCCTTTGCCTCCGCCACCATCGGGAGCACGCCGTGAACCGGCTGCACCACGCCGTTTAATCCGATCTCACCCACGATCAGCACATCATCCAGTACCGCATGCGGAAGCCTTCCCATCGCAGCCAGCACCGCCACTGCGATCGGCAGATCAAACCCGGCTCCGGATTTGCGGATGTCCGCCGGCATAAAATTCACGGTAATTCTGCGCGGCGGCAGCGCACACCCCACATTGCGGAGCGCTGTGCGCACCCGCTCCCTGGCTTCTTTGACCTCAGACGCCAGAAAACCGACCATCTCAAAAACAGGCATCCCGTCGCTCACATCCGCTTCCACGCAGACAGGCACACTCTGGATACCGCGTATCGTTGCTGTTGCTACTCTGCTATACAACCTGTTCTCCTTTTCATTATAGAAAGATCTGGAATCTCTGTGCAGTGAACACTGCTGAATATCTTAGAAAATACATTTGTTAAAAAGACATGTTTAGTATAACATCATTTGTAGAAAAAGGGAAGCGGCAATTTATCTCCCGCCCCCCGCGCTTTCCATTCCTTTTCGCAGTTTTTCCAGCGCCCGTTTCTCGATTCTCGACACATACGAGCGGGATATTCCAAGCGCCGCTGCAATCTCACGCTGTGTCATCGGTTTACAGGCATAGAGACCGTACCGGTTTTCTATGATATAGCGCTCCCTGCCGGAAAGCAGCTTCGGCACAAGTGCCAGCACCTCTCTGGTGCGTCTGTCGGTCTCGATCGTCTCCACCACATCCGGTTCATCGCTCTCCACAATATCCAGCAGATGAATCTGATTGCCCTCTTTGTCCGTTCCGATCGGTTCATACAGAGAGACCTCTCTGGCCGTCTTCTTTTTGGAACGGAAATGCATCAGCAGTTCATTGTCAATGCATCTCGCCGCGTAAGTTGCCAGGCGGCTTCCGTAATCTTCTTTATAAGTAGAGATTGCCTTGATCAGACCGATGGTTCCGATGGAGATCAGATCTTCCATATCTTCATCGGAATTCTGATATTTTTTCGCCACGTGCGCTACCAGGCGCATATTCCGAAGCGTCAGTTCTTTTTTTGCCTCAAGGTCGCCGTCTTTCATTTTTTTCAGGCATTCCATTTCCTGTTCTGGTGTGAGCGGAGATAAGAAAGTTTTCACAACGCACCTGAAAAGCTTTATTGATACATTCTATGTATGGGCCATGTTTTCCGTGCTTTTCCCCTCTTTTTTCCGCAAACAAATACATGCCGTCTTTACATCTCCCCCGCCGCTTCGCTATAATAGCGTTACATGAAACAGGAGGAATTTTTATGCTGCGCACCCTTACCTACCGCATTTTATCCGCCACGGACGGGCAGACCATTCTGCATTATTTAAAAAGTCTCGGCTATTCCGGGCCGATACTGGTACATTTAAAGAAAACAGACCACGGCACCCTCTTGAACGGCGTGTGGGCGCATATGAATGAAACGCTTCACACCGGCGACCTTCTCTGTCTTCATCTGGAGGAGAATACTTCCGGCACCTCCATTTTTCCGCAGCAGATTCCCCTCGCGATCTGTTACGAGGACGAAGATCTTCTGGTGATTGACAAGCCGGCAGGCATGCCGGTACACCCGTCTGCCGCGCACCAGAGGGATACGCTTGCAAACGCCGTCACGGGATATTACCGTGCAAAAGGCGAAATCCGCCCGTTCCGCTGCATCAACCGGCTGGATGCCGACACGAGCGGCCTGATCATCGTCGCCAAAAATATGCTCTCCGCCGCCCTGCTCGGCAAAGCCATGCAGCAGCGTATGATCCGCCGGGAATACCTCGCCGTCGTATGCGGCACGCTCACCGGAAGCGGCACCGTCCACGCGCCGATTGCCCGCGTAAAACCGGGCGATGTCCGCCGGCAGGTTGATTTTCTCTGCGGGGATGATGCCATCACGCACTATAAAAGTCTCTTATGCCACGCCCCCTATTCCCTGCTCTCCCTTCATCTGGAAACGGGGCGCACGCACCAGATCCGTGTCCACATGTCCGCGCTCGGCTATCCTCTGGCAGGCGACCAGCTCTATTATCCGGCATTTTCAGACACAAAAATAAAACGGCAGGCACTTCATTCCCACCGTTTGTCTTTTTCTCATCCCGTCACCGGGGAGATGCTTACGTTTACTTCTCCGCTTCCCTGTGATATGGCTGCGCTAATTGATCCAGAACCTTCTGCTCATAGGGGATCTTCCCTGCCAGCAGTTCTTCGCGGATAAATGTATTGACTTCCTGCTCGCCCCGGACAGCGAGCCGGTACAAAAGCAGTTCAAGAAGCGCCCGCGTATCCTTGTGCATGACATGAAAATCCTTTCCATGCAGGTAATACTCTAATGCGCTCCGGTCGGTATAGCGCTCCTTCTGGTAATTTTTCGAGGCCGCTACACGGTCGATATACATCTCCACCACGTACCGCAGAGGCATTTTCATGCCGCAGAGTCCCTTGTCCCCGCCCTCGTCCGGCACGCCGTAGTCAATCCAGTATTCCATGTGATGCTTGTTCCGCCCTTTGTGGTGCAGCCACGCGGACGAGTATCCCTTATCCTTGCGCTCTGCATTGTTCGGGCTCATTGTTCCCTGATAATATTTACAGCCCACCAGAAATTCTGTCGGCGTATATTTCGACAGATCATGTAATAATCCCTGTTTGTATAACCCCACCGCAAAACAGCCTTTCATGACCAGATGCTTGTGATGGTTGATCGTGCAAAAATGTTTCCATGCTTTCATAATAATGTAACCTTATTTTCCTGTTAATATAACGACAGACTGACCGCAAAGTTCGATCCGCGGCGCATCCACCCGCTCCTCCTCTTTTAGGAACGGTGCCCGCTCTCTGGCGGTGTCCATCAGCAGATACCACTTTTTCTTCCCGGGAAGCTTCGGAAGCGCCAATCTGGTAGGACCCATGTGAAAATTGCAACCGACATAAAGGAATTTCTCCCCCTCTGTTCCATCGCCATCCTCTTTTCCGCAGTAGAGCATGCCCAAAGACTGTCTCTCGCCGGAAAGATCTGAAATCCACGCATTCTCTCCGTGATAGGACAAATCGGGATACCCCGTTCCTTTTGCATCGGAAAGCTGTTTTGGCATATCCGCGGCGAGCACGGGATGCTCCCTGCGAAACGCTGCCATCCGCGCCACAAACTCCCGGAACCACGCGTAGCGCTCATCTTTCTTCCAGTTCACCCAGCCGGTCGGATTGTCCTGACAGTATGCATTGTTGTTGCCTTCCTGGGAATCTCCCGTCTCGTCCCCCTCGTATAAAAGCGGGACTCCCTGCGCGAGAAAAAGCACCGCCACCGCATTGCACATCTGCCGTTCACGGATTCTTACGATCCGCTGCTTGCGGCTTCGTCCCTCCACGCCGTAGTTGGCGCTCAAATTCCAGTCGCTTCCATCCCGGTTCTCCTCCCCGTTGTCTTCATTGTGTTTCTGCTCATAGCAGAAGAGATCCCGCAGGGAAAACCCGTTATTGTCCGAAATGTAATTGACAAATCCGTGATACTGATGCTGTTTGCGCTGCTGGCATGCAAATGCATCCATACCGCCGTTCTTGTGATTGAGCAGCGCCCGGACGGGATACAGATATTCGTCATTGTATACATACAGATGCGGATAACGGCACGGGTGCCAGAGCACAGCGTTCTCGAAACCGGCGCAGAAAATCTTCGTCCGTCTAAGCCACGCATCCTGTGCAATCTGCGTGACGGGCAGATTCTCCCCCAGCAGATGGAAGCCATCCACATGATACTCCCTGACCCAGTAACGCAGCGCATCTAAGATCAGATTCTGATTGACATTCTCAGGAAAATACATCTCCATCACACATTCCATGTGATTCTCATGGAGCGCGCGGATGAGTTTTTTCCATTCGACGGCCGCATCCTGCCCTTTCGCGTAGGACGCCTTTACCGCAAAATAATTGGCGGGCGCATATCCCCACAGGTTCACACGCTCCGGCATCGCACATGCTTCCGGCTTGATCTGATCCTCTTTCCGCACCTGCCAGCTGATATATTCCGGCAATACCGCCTTCTCCTTTAAGATCAGTTCCTCAAACTCATACACCGGCATGAACTCCACCGTCGTGACACCAAGTTCTTTCAGATAGGGAATCTTATCGCGCACCGCCGCAAAAGTTCCCCGCTCCTTTGCAGGGATTCCCGCATCCATCGAAAATCCGCGGATGTTGAGCTTATAGAGGAACATCTCATGGCGCGGGATCTCCGGATGTACATCCGTCCCCCACGAAAAAGTGTCATCCGAATAACCACCGCAGACCCGGAACTCATTCTTAACGCGCCCTGCGTCTCTCCAGCGCTCTCTGCCGATGATGCGGTTTGCATAAGGATCGGTCACGACCGTCCCGCTGATTTTATAATTATAACGCAGGCTCTCTGCCTTAAGCCCCGCGACAAAGACTGACCGGATCGCTCCTCTGCAGCAGCTTTCCGGCACCTTAAGTTCCTGCCGGATTCCGCCATCTTTCCCATACAGAAGAATACTGCAGTCCTCTTCCTTTTCTGCCTCAAACGTAAACACGACTCCGCCGCCTGCGGCTGATGCCCCGTATTGTCTGTAATCGCCCTCTTTTATCGTATACGCCATGCCATCTTCCACCTTTGTCTTCGCTGCCTGCACGTCTGCATCTCTTCGCAATGCACCTACACATCATTTCGCTGTGCACCTACACATCATTTCGCTGTGCACGTCCGGAAAATCAGAGATTTCCCGGACTCACGGGCTTTCGCCCTATCAGCCATGAATTTTAAAAAATTTTGCCTTCGCAGGCAAATTTTTAAAACTCCCTGTCTGGCACTGCTCAATAGCCTTCGCGTACATTATATCATTCCCGCTTGTTTTTTGTATAGTTTTTTCTTTTTCGGGGAGAATGCGCTTGTCCGGCATTTGCATCTCATGTTATAATATTAAGAAACGAGAGTTCTTATTGTCACAGTACGATCGAGGTGATATATATGAAACGAATACCCACGACAGATTTAAAGCCCGGAATGTTCACAGCCAGACCGGTTCGCACTGCCGCGGGGCAGATCATCCTGGATGAGGGCTGTCTTTTGAGTGCGCAGACCATCCTGCACATCCGTGACTATTCCATACCGGAAGTATGGATCAGGGACAGCAGCGATTCCTCCGGCGGGCTTCACGATTATCTGCAAAAGCAGTACGCTCCGGTTCGTTCCCGTTCCGAGCGTATCCGGCAAAGCGAAGAATACAAGATTTTCAGTCAGAAGTTTGACAGCTGCACTACGATGCTTCACACTGCGTTAAACGACTGTATTTTACGTGCCAAAAAGCTGGAGACAGACAAGCTTCTTGCAGGGACCCTGGATTTGTTTGCGTCGCATACTACCACACTTTCCATGTTCGACATGCTCCATAACTTACGGCAAATCGACGATTCGACTTACGCACACAGCGTCAACGTCGCCATTATCTCCCGCATGCTCGGGAACTGGCTCGGTTTTTCGGAGGATGCCCAGAACACACTGACTCTCTGCGGTCTTTTACACGATATCGGGAAATCCCGGATTCCTGCCAGCATCATCGGCAAGCCGGGCAGGCTGACTTCCGAAGAGTTTGAACAGATCAAGCGCCATCCCCTTTTAGGGTACGAGCTGCTTAAAAACCAGCCTCTCGATCCGCACATAAAGAACGCTGCCCTGATGCATCACGAGCGGTGTGACGGAAGCGGTTATCCGTTCGGTCTGTACGCATCGGACATTGACGACTACGCTTCGATCATAGCCGTCGCGGATGTATATGATGCCATGACCGCCGACCGCTGTTATCGTCTGGGGCTGTGTCCGTTTGAAGTGATCGCCCAGTTTGAACAGGAAGGCTTGCAGCGCTACAAGCCGCGCTATATTCTCACCTTTCTCGAACACATTGCGCACACTTACCTGCACAACCGGGTTCTGTTGAACAACGGACAGACCGGAGAGATTATTTTTATCAATAAGCGTCTGACGAGACCTACGATCCAGATCGCCCCCTCACGTTTCATCAATCTTGAGGAGCATCCGGAGCTCTACATTCAGGCGATTATTTAATAACATCCAATAAAGGAGATATCATGATGGCAGACAACCATAACACCAACGAAGACGAGGATATCCTGGTCACCCTGGATCTGGATGACGGCAGCCAGGTAGAATGTGAGATTTTAACCATTTTTACCGTCAACGAGCAGGACTATATCGCCCTTCTTCCGCTCACCGAAGCCGGCGAGCCGAACGAGGACGGCGAGGTCTATATCTACCGCTATGCGGAGGATAGCGATGGCAATCCGTCTCTGGATAATATTTTAGACGACGCCGAATACGAAGCCGTATCCGACCGCTTTGATGAGTGGCTTGACGAGGCAGAATTTAACGACATGGAGGACTGAGACGCTCTCCTGCCTCGGCAATAAAGCGCGAGATATCTGCATCTTTCTGATTCATCTGTTTGACGGAAAAGAGATGCAGATATTTTTTTGCCCGCGTCATACCGACGTAAAACATCCGGCGCTCCTCCTCGATGTCCTGATCCAGCACCGCCTTCTTGTAGGGCATCACTCCCTCGTTCACGTCGATCAGATAGACGTTTTCGTACTCAAGCCCCTTGGCGGAATGCAGCGTGGAAAGCGCTACGCTCTCACTCTGCTTTTCCTGGCTCTGGTACAGGCGTTCCAATTCCCTGGTGTAATTCTCGATGTGCGCAAACCATCCGTCATAATCTTCATAGCCTCTTGCACTTTCCTGTAGTTCATCCAGCACATCATAAAGTTCATCCGCCCGGATACGCCTGTAATCTGCATACTCGGCACAGAACTCGTCATATCCGATGCCTTTCCGGATATAGTTGATGGCGGCAAACGGATTCATCCGGCGAAGCTGCATCACATCATGCTCCAGCGTGACGATCCGCTCCGCCACCCACGGCTGTTCCGCCTCTCTGAAATACCATTCCCACACATCGAATGCCACCGTGTCCTCGTCCAATGAATCTCTGCTGATATAGCGCTTCGGGCGGTTCATGATCTGCAGAAAATCACGGCGTTCCCGGCTTCCCTGCGCGATCCGGATATAGGCAAAAATATCCTTTGCGATCCAGTGCTCGTAAAGGTTCGGTATGCGGTCTCTCGTCCTAAACGGAATATTGTACTCCATCATCTGCTCCATCAGAAGACGCGGCTGTGTGTTAGTGCGGAACAGCACAGCAAAATCACGGTAGCTCTTTCCCCTCTCCACCGCATCACAAATATCGCGGATGATCCGCAGATTCTCCTTCCGCTGATCCTCAAAAACGGCATACTCCACCCCGGTCTCCGCCGGGAGTGCCGCGCGGATGCGCTTCTGGAAGCGCTCCTTATTGTGCCCGATCAGATTCAGCGCATCCTCGACAATATTGGCCTGCGACCGGTAATTCGTGTCGAGAAGCACGGTTTTCGTCCCCGGAATTTCACGCTCAAACATCATTCAGATCGGAAGAG
>OIDQ01000265.1_pt1 | contig 28623 bp, 27 predicted proteins | sample 1581511 | NCBI WGS metagenome assembly OIDQ01 (sample SAMEA3882526, study PRJEB24775) | human gut metagenome | biome: human-associated habitat; feature: intestine environment; material: feces | place: Netherlands | collected 2009/2010
GCAGCACCGCTTTGACCCGGGCCAGCAGAATGGGGATATTGTACGGCTTGGTGATATAGTCATCCCCTCCCAGGCTCAGGGCCCGCAGCTCATCCATCGTGGAATTTCGGCTGGTGACCAGGATGATGGGAACCCCACAGGTCTTCCGCAGGTCCGCACACAGGGAGAAGCCATCCCGGCCGGGCAAGCCCAAATCCAGCAGAACCAGGTTCGCGCCAAAGGACCGCACCTGCGCCACCACCTCCGTAAACTCTGTTACCGCATGGACCTGATACCCCTCATTTTCCAGCAAGAGAACCAGCTCCTCCCGCATGGCGGGATCGTCTTCTACAATCGTAATCTTTTGCATCTCTGAAACCGCCTTGGCAAAGAAAGTTGAGAAAATAGCAAAAAGTCCTGAACCAAACGGTTTCAGGACTTTCTGGAGCTGCTGGGCGGATTTGAACCGCCGACCTCATCCTTACCAAGGATGCGCTCTACCGACTGAGCTACAGCAGCATATGGCGACCAAGATGGGGCTCGAACCCACGACCTCCAGCGTGACAGGCTGGCGTTCTAACCAACTGAACTACTTGGCCGTATCATGGTGGGAACAACTGGACTCGAACCAGTGACCCCCTGCTTGTAAGGCAGGTGCTCTAACCAGCTGAGCTATGCTCCCAGGTTTCCGTCATCCGTCATCGTCAGACGGCAAAAGCTATTATATGTGAAAGCAGGTCAAATGTCAACCCAATTTTTCAAATTTTTTATTTTTATTTTTTTCAGACCTTCTGTCCCCTGCTGCACAGGGGGCAGAAGGTCTGTTTGGTCAGGCTTCGGAGGCCTTTTCCAGCAGCTCCCGGATCTCCTTCGGGGTGAACCTCTGACGGCTGTCACAGAACTGACAGGTCAGCTCGATGCCGTTGGGGTCCTCCGCCAGCTCCGTAAGCTGCTTGCGGCCCAGACTCACCAGCGCCGCGGCCATTCGCTCCCGGCTGCAATAGCAGCGGTACTCCACGGGGACCGTTTCCAGGATCTCCAGCTCAAAATCCTTCATGACTCGCCGCAGCAGGCTCTCCGGGTCATCGTTCTCCAGCAGCAGATTGGTAACGGGTCCCGCCGCCATGATTCCCTTTTCCAGACGGTCGATGATGCCCTCCGGCGCACCGGGCAAAAGCTGGATGAGATAGCCGCCGGCGCGGAGTACGCTCCGGTCCCGGTCCACCAGCACGCCCAAGCCGCAAGCCGTGGGAATCTGCTCAGACTCCACGAAATAGCTGGCCAGATCCTCCGCAATCTCGCCGCCCAGCAGTTCCACGCTGCCCACATAGGGCTCCTTCAGATTCAGGTCCTTGATGACCGTCAGCGTCCCGCCGTGGCCCACAGCGCCGCCCACATCCAGCTTGCCGTCCTCCCGGATGGGCAGGTCGATCTGGGGATTCTGAACGCTGCCCCGGACGTTGCCCTCGTTGTCCGCCACCACCAGCAGCGTCCCCAGAGGGCCATCGCCCTTGATGCGGAGGGTCACGCTGGAACCGTCTCCCTTTAGCTCATTGCCCATCATGGAACCGGCCGCCAGCAGGCGGCCCAAGGCCGCCGTTGCCACCGGAGAGGTCTGGTGGATCTGCCGGGCACGCTCCGTCAGTGCCCGGGTGGACACCGCCGCCGCCTTTACAAAGCCATCCTTGGAGATGGCACGAACCAGTTGATCGCTCATATTTTCCATTACTCCTTTGTCAGTTCACTGGCTTCCGGCAGCGGACGATCCACCGGTCCTCCGTATCCTTAGGCGCCCGGGCCTTCAGGTCGCCGGTGATCTTGACGGCCTCAAAGCCCGCGTCCGTCAAAAACGCCGTCAGTTCCGCCGCGCTCCACGCCCGCTCCCTGTGCTCCTCGCAGTCCCGGTCCCATGTACCGTCTGCCCGCAGCTGGAACAGGTCCACCTGATAGGTGCAGATACTTGTCTTTTCCGAGAAAAATGTTCGCCAGACGCAGTAGCTTTCCTCGGTCTCGTCCGTATAGAGCTGTCCGTCCATCCGCCGCAGCTTGTATGGTGTGTTGACATCAAAGAAAAAGCTGCCGCCGGGCTTCAGCGCGCGAAATACCCGCCGGAAGGTCTCCCGAATATCCTTTTCCCGGGTCAGATAGTTCAGGGAATCTAGCGTGGACACCACGGCATCCACCGGCTCCGGCAGACGAAGCCGGGGCATGGACTGCTGCACAAACAGCGGCGGCTGTTCCAAAGCCGCCGCCTTGCTCATAGCCTGAGTCAGCATTTCCTCCGACAGGTCCGTAGCCGTGACCGCATAGCCCTTGGCCGCCAGCAGACAGGCGATGGTCCCGGTGCCGCAGGCCAAGTCCAAAACGGTATGCACCGGGATCCTACTTTTCTGAAACAGCTTTTCCAGATAGTCCGCACGGCGGCGGTACACGCCATCCGCCATCAGGCCGTCATAGCTGGCGGCCAGTGCGTCATAACTGCTCATTTCGCCTCTTCCTCGGCCTTTTCCGCCTTCAGACGGGCAAAGACCCGCTCATACGCGCCGGTACCGTAGCTCAAAGACCGGTTCACCCGGCTGATGGTAGCGGAGGACGCGCCGGTCTGCTCCAGAATGTCGCTGTAGATCATACCGTCATTCAGCAGAGAGGCCACTTCAAACCGCTGCTCCATGGAGCGCAGCTCGGAAACCGTACAGAGGTCCTGAAAAAAATCATAGCACTCCTGGGGATCCTTCAACTGCAAAATCGTCTGATACAGCTTATCACTTTTTTCCTTTTTTCCAATTCTGATCATAAAGGAGGCACCTTTCTTCCATAATTTCATATTTTCCGCACAAATTGCAGGATTCACTTTCAGTATTTACATTTTAACACAGTAGTTTGAGAAAAGGAAGCCCTCCAAATGTTAAATTTTAATTTCAGCTGCCGAACCCTTCCCAGCCGGGCCGCATAGGATGCGACAGTGTCAGGAAAGGAGGCAGCGCTGTGGAAGCAGTCACATCAGGACTGAACACCGAAATTTTTTCCGCTGAACGGGAATGGACTGTGGAGGGACTTCCGGTGCTTACCGCGCAGGTGTCCCTCCCTGAGCCTGTGGGCTCGGAGAACCGGACCGCCCGGCGTATCCGGCGGTACTACCGCGCCCAGTGCCGGGCCTTTCTCCGGTACTGTGACCGCTGGCTGTTTCCCATGGCAGCGCGAGCCTGCCGGGAGGCTCTGGCAGACAGCCGCCCCCTTCCCCAGCTCCAAGCGGAGCTGTCCTTTCGGGTCACCTACAACGAGGGCGGCTTCTGGAGTCTGTATACCCAAATCCGGGAGCCAGCCGCCGATGGACACATTCTGCTGCGCCGCTGGGGCGATACCTGGGACCTGCGGCGGGGCTATCCGGTTTCGCTTCCGAGCTTTTTCCCGCACCGGCGGGGCTGGAAGCGGCGCCTGCTGACTTTGGCCGCTCAGGAGATCCAGCGTCAGGAGACTGCCGGGTACGCCCGGTATCTGGACGGCTGGCGAAGGCGGCTGCGGCAGCAGTTCAACCCCATGCGGTTTTACCTCACCCCGGAAGGTCTTGCCTTCTTCTACCCCATGTACGCCATCGCCCCGGCGGCGGAGGGTATCCCTGTCTTTACCGTCCCCTACGAAGCGGTGGGGCCATACGTGCCCGTTTCAGAAGCAGAGCCGTCCTCGTCTGCTCCGCAGACATAACAAACAGCGTCCCCGCTTCCGCAGGGACGCTGTTTATTATCTTATTGTTCGCTTATTCGCCGAAGTTGTCCTTCACCAGGTCCACCAGTGCGCCGACAGCTTCCTTCTCGTCTGCGCCGTCCGCGATCAGGGTAATGGTAGTACCCTTCACGATGCCCAGGGACAGAACGCCCAGCAGGCTCTTGGCGTTAACGCGCCGATCATCCTTTTCCACCCAGATACCGCTCTTAAACTCATTGGCCTTCTGAATAAAGAAGGTTGCGGGTCTGGCGTGCAGACCTACCTCGTTATTAACGGTGATTTCCTGTGTATACATGATACAGCTCTCCTTTTCTATACCAAGTAATTCCTCATCTTAAATCAAAGAGGTGTGCTCCACCAGTTTTCTGATTGTTATTTTACCTGTTTTTTCACGTTCCGTCAACGGCGTTTTTCACAAACATTTGAATTGAAATGTGGAACGCTCCCCAACAATACAGGCAGGATTCCCAAAAGCGATCCTCCGTCCGAAAAAGCGTGGTATGCTCTTTTCATCATATTCCGCCAGAGCGGAAAGCGTGACCAGGGTGCACAAAGCGCCGGGTCTGCGGAGCATCTTCCATACGCTCGGACGCCGCCAAGGCGCTTTTCCAGAAAAAAACAAACGGAATTTTGCGTGAAAACCAGACCTTTGCGGCATACTACGCCATGGGTATCGCAAACTCCCAGCAAAGGAGGAACGCACATGAAATCTCGCGCTTCCCTGTTTTTGACGGTCTTGCTGCTGGCACTGTCCCTCACCGCCTGCGGCAAGGAGCCGGCCAAGAACGATCGAAATGACGCCGGGTCCGGTCAGAACAGCGCCTACGACGCCGTTTCGGACCCAAACCGGGACAATGTTCCCAACAATGACACCATCATTGGGCGGGATGACCACACCGTCACCGCCCCGGACACCAATCCCGCCCCCAACCCCACCAACGAGCCTGCCGGAGACCTTCCCGGCGCGTCTATGGACCGGATGCTCCGCAACGGCCGTGTCCATGACCGGGACGGCGACCTGCTGGACGGCGAAAATTCCGTCACCCCCGGCACAGACCGTTGGTAAAGCCGTTATTCCACTTCCGCCCCGACATGCGGCGTACCGCCCGAACCGCCGGTACGCCGCTTTCCGTCATTCTGTCCATCAGGCGGCACGGGGCTTTTCACCAGGACAGACTTCTGCTATAATAAGATAAAAGTTCCGCTCCGTCCTGACTGGGGGAGCGATCGCAGGAGGTCCCGCCATGTCCCAGAAATTTTCCATGACGCCCATTGCCCATATCCACAGTGATTTCGCCGAAAAATTCGGCGTGCCCCGGCAAAGCGGGCTGGTGGAGGAGCTGGAGGCTGACATTGTTTTCGAACCGGCCTATCAGAACCCGGACGCCCTCCGGGGCTTGGAGGACTTCTCCCACATCTGGCTCATCTGGGTCTTTGACCGGGCCATCCGGGATACCTGGTCCCCCACGGTCCGCCCGCCCCGGCTGGGGGGCAACACCCGGATGGGTGTCTTTGCCACCCGCTCCCCCTTCCGGCCCAACCCCATTGCTCTGTCCTGCGTGAAGCTGGCGGGCATCCGGCAGACAGTGGAAGGCCCCGTGCTCCGGGTCCGGGGGGCGGATCTGGTAAACGGCACTCCCATTCTGGACATCAAGCCTTACATTCCCTACGCCGACAGCCATCCCGACGCACTGGGAGGCTTCGCCGCCGTACCGGCAGGGGAAACTCTGTCTGTTTCCATCCCCCCAGCCCTGTTAGCGCAGGTGCCCGCAGGGCGGCAGGAGGCTTTGCGGGGCGTTCTGGCTCAGGACCCCCGGCCCCACTACCAGAAGGACCCGGAGCGGGTCTACGGCTTCTCCTTTGCCGGTTTTGAAGTCCGTTTCACCGTGGACGGAGACCAGCTCACCGTCCGGGATATCCGTCCGGCTGAATAAAATATTTGCTGAAACTCCGGCGGTCCGCAGCAATGCGGACCGCTGCTTTTTTGGAGGTCCGTTTCCCTGTGCGCGCAAAACAAAACGGAACTGCGCAAAGGTTCAACGAGTGGTTTTTTATTTTTCGTGTAAAAACCCATTGACAAAGTAGGTTTGTTGGTATATGGTTAAAACACACTAAGTTTGTAGGTGATTGCATGACTACTTTTATGTGCACTCCTGATATCCGATGTTGATGGCCCTCTTCCTCGCTGGCCCATCAAACAAAATCATGTTCAAGGAGTGCTTTTTTATGATCTATCCTGCCATATCCGGTATTGCCTCCCCTTCGCCGTCATCTGCGAAACAGGAGGTACCGGCCCATGATTAACTACGCCCATCTGAAATCCCAGATGATCCAGCTTTTGGATCTTCTGCGGTCCATCCTCTACCCCAATGTGTTCGACGCCATGGAGGAAGCCCACTCCAAAGAAGAACTGGAAGCGGCCGCCCGGCGTCAGCTTCGGGAGATCCTGGAGCGGATCTATCGGGAACCCCCTCAATATGACGATGTGATCGACACTCTGTTTTCCAAACTCCCCGCCATCCGGGACACGCTGGACACCGACGTGCAGGCTGCCTACGAGGGCGATCCCGCCGCCACCTGCCGGGAGGAAGTCATGCTGGCCTACCCAGCCTTTGAAGCCATCAGCATTTTCCGCATCGCCCATGAGCTGTATCTCATGAAGGTCCCCATGCTGCCCCGGATGATGACGGAATATGCCCACTCCCTCACCGGTATCGACATTCACCCCGGCGCCACCGTGGGGCCGTACTTCTTCATTGACCACGGCACCGGCGTAGTCATCGGCGAGACCACCGTCATCGGCGAGCACGTCAAGCTGTATCAGGGTGTGACGCTGGGTGCCAAGAGCTTCGCCGTCCAGTCCGACGGCACGCTGGTAAAGGGCAACAAGCGTCATCCCAACATCGGCAGCAACGTGGTCATCTACGCCGGGGCCACGATCTTAGGCGGCGACACCTATATTGGTGATAACTGCGTCATCGGCGGCAATGTGTGGCTGACCCACTCCGTGGAACCCGGCAAACGGGTCCTTACCGCCCGGGAGCAGACGGAATTTGTGACCACAGATATCTGATAATTTTTACATATTATACACAGCACCACAAAGGAGGAACCCGCTATGGTATACGCAGATAATGCTGCAACAACAAAAATGAGCCGCACGGCCATCGACGCCATGCTGCCCTATATGGAGACCCACTACGGCAACCCCTCCAGCCTGTACCGGCTGGGGCAGGAGGCCGCCGAAGCCTTACAGAGCGCCCGAGAGACCGTGGCCGCCTGTCTGGGCTGCACGCCCCGGGAGATCACCTTTACCTCCGGCGGCAGCGAGGCCGACAATCAGGCTTTGATCTCCGCCGCCCGCATCGGTGAGCGCAAGGGCAAGAAGCACATCATCTCCACCGCCTTTGAGCATCACGCCATTCTCCACACCCTGAAAAAGCTGGAAAAGGAAGGCTTTGAGGTCGAGCTGCTGCCGGTGGGCCCCACCGGCACCATCACCGCCCAGCAGGTGGCTGACGCCATCCGGCCCGACACCTGCCTGGTGACCATTATGTACGCCAACAACGAGATCGGCTCCATCCTGCCCATTGCGGAGATCGGCGCGGTCTGCCGGGGAAAAGGTGTCCTGTTCCATACCGACGCCGTGCAGGCCGCCGGTCATCTCCGCATCAATGTCAACGAGCAGAACATCGACATGCTGTCCCTCTCCGGCCACAAGTTCCACGGCCCCAAGGGCACCGGCGTGCTGTACGCCCGCCAGGGCATCCCTCTGACCAACATCATTGAGGGCGGTGCCCAGGAGCGGGGCAAGCGGGCCGGTACGGAAAACGTTCCCGGCATCATGGGTCTGGCCGCCGCGTTAAAGGAGGCCTGCGATCACATCGATGAAAACGCCGCCAAGGTCTCCAACCTGCGGGATCAGCTGATCGCCGGTCTTTCTCAGATTCCCCACAGCGCCCTGAACGGCGATCCCGTCCACCGGCTCCCCGGCAACGTGAACTTCTGCTTTGAGGGCATTGAGGGCGAAAGCCTGCTGTTGCTGTTGGATCAGGCCGGGATCTGTGCGTCCTCCGGCAGCGCCTGCACCTCCGGTTCTCTGGACCCCAGCCATGTGCTGCTGGCCATCGGCCGCCCCCACGAGGTCGCCCACGGCTCCCTGCGGCTGAGTCTGTGCGAATGGAACGCTCAGGAGGACGTGGACCACATCCTGAAGGAAGTTCCCCGCATTGTGGACTACCTGCGGAGCATTTCTCCCGTGTGGAAGGATCTTGCCAGCGGCAAGAAGCAGTTCATGCTGTAACGCTTCCGTTCTTCTCAACAACGCGAATATTTACTTTTTATAACCCAAGGAGGCTTTCAATATGGCACTTTATACAGAAACCGTCATGGACCATTTCACCCATCCCCGGAATGTGGGCGAGATCCCCGACGCCGACGGCGTAGGCGAGGTAGGCAACGCCAAGTGCGGCGACATTATGAAGATGTACCTGAAGATCAAGGACGACCGCATCGAGGATGTAAAGTTCGAGACCTTCGGCTGCGGCAGCGCCATCGCTTCTTCTTCCATGGCCACGGAGCTCATCAAGGGCAAGACCATTAAGGAAGCGCTGGCCGTCACCAACAAGCAGGTGGTGGATGCGCTGGGCGGTCTGCCCGCTTATAAGCTGCACTGCTCCGTACTGGCGGAGGAATCCATCAAGGCGGCTGTCAAAAACTATTACGACCGCAACAACATCCCTTATGACCACAGCAAGTTCCCCGACTGCGAGCACTGCGAGGGCGGCTGTCCCATGGTTTGATGGGTAAGGTACTGATCGCAATGAGCGGCGGCGTTGATTCCAGCGTCGCCGCTTACCTTTTGAAGCACAGCGGCTGGGACTGCGTCGGCGCCACCATGACCCTTTACCGCAACGAGGACATCGGCATTTCCCGCAGCCGCACCTGCTGCTCTTTGGAGGATGTGGAGGATGCCCGCAGCGTGGCGTTTCGTCTGCGGATTCCCTACTACGTTTTTAACTTCTCCGATGAGTTTCGCCGTCAGGTGATGGACCGCTTTGCGGATGCCTACGGGCAGGGGCGGACGCCCAATCCCTGTATCGACTGCAACCGCTACCTGAAATTCCGGCATTTCTATGACCGGGCAGCCCTCCTGGGCTGTGACACCATCGCCACTGGACATTATGCCCGGATTGAGCGGGAAAACGGTCGGTATCTGCTGAAAAAGGCGCTTGACGCAAGCAAGGACCAGAGCTATGTACTCTATATGCTGACCCAGGAGCAGTTGGCCCACACCCAATTTCCATTGGGTGCCCTCCGTAAGGCGGAGACCCGGCAGCTGGCGGACAGTCTGGGCTTTTTTAACGCCAGAAAGCCAGACAGTCAGGACATCTGTTTCGTCTCGGATGGCGACTATGCCGCTTTCATCCGTCGGCACACCGGAAAAGCGGACACCCCCGGTAATTTCGTAGACGAATCCGACCGGATATTGGGACGTCACAAGGGCATCCCTCACTATACCATCGGCCAGCGGAAAGGGCTGGGAGTCCCCTCCAACCAGCCACTGTATGTCAAGGCCATTGATTCAAAGAGCAATCAGGTGGTCCTCAGCGGAAATGACGCTCTATTCTCCCAGCAGCTCACCGGTGAGAACTTCAACTGGATCGCCTGGGAAGCGCCGCCCCGCCAGTTCCGATGCAGTGCCAGGATCCGCTACCGCCAGACGGAGCAGCCCTGTGAGGTGACGGTGGAGGAGAACGGCTCTGTGCAGGTGCTGTTCGACCGTCCCCAGCGGGCCATCACTCCGGGACAGGCGGTGGTACTCTATGACGGAGACACCGTTCTGGGCGGCGGTACGATTTTATAGTCCATGGCCGCAGCACAAAAAACCAGCGGAAAGGACAAGCCTTTCCGCTGGTTTTTCAGTTTCTATCAGGTTTCCGCTGTTTCATCGGCGGAGGCCATACGCTTCCAGGCATGGTCACAGATGGCCTTGAAGGTCTGGTCGCTGATGTCATGCTCCATTTTGCAGGCGTCCTCCTCCGCGGTCTCCGGATCCACGCCCAAGCTCACCAGAAAACGAGTCAAAGTCTGATGGCGCTGGAGCATTTTGGATGCGATCTGCATACCGGCATCCGTCAATGTGATGAGGCCGTCCTTATCCATCTCAATATATCCGTTTTCCCGCAGACGCTTGGTGGCGTAAGTCACGCTGGGCTTCGTCACCCCCAAGTGCTCCGCTACGTCCACAGAGCGCACATATCCATGCTTGGTCTGCATCATCAGCATGGTTTCCAGATAATCCTCAGATGCTTTCAGGATCTGCACGGCCATCACCGGTCCTTTCTTCCTATCACGATTCAGGGCATCGCCGTCCGCCCAAAAGCCTTGGCGAAAGCGACAGCCCGCATGAAGCTGTTTTGGGCATTTTACCATATTTTCTTCACAAATGCAAGGTGTCTTCTCCCCTGAGATTTTGACAATATTTTTAAAAATCCCGGTTGACAGAAGAGATTAGAGATGTTAAACTAAGCTGTAGTTAGAGAAGGCTAACGTCTTACAAAGCGTGACGGCTGCACTCCGACTATTCTTTTTCCATAATAGTTAGTTCAATTTAACTAACAGATTCGGAGGGATCGTTATGATGCCGCTTGCACTGGCAAATATCGGTGAAGAATACATGATCCGCAGGGTCAGCGGAAATCCCGAGGTAAAAAAGCATCTGGAGGACCTGGGGTTCACCGCCGGCGGGTCCATCACGGTGGTGTCCGCTCTGGGAGGCAACATCATCGTCAGGGTGAAGGAGTCCCGGGTGGCCATCAGTGAGGAGATGGCCCGCAAGATCATGATCTGATCCATTTGAATTTGAAATCTGATAGAAACAGTAGGAGGAAACAAGTATGAAAACGCTGCGTGACGTCAAAATCGGTGAGACCGTAAAGGTCGTCAAGCTCCACGGAGAGGGACCCATCAAGCGCCGCATTATGGACATGGGCATCACCAAGGGCGTGGAGATCTATGTCCGTAAGGTCGCCCCTCTGGGCGATCCCATGGAGGTCACCGTCCGGGGCTATGAGCTGAGCCTGCGGAAGGCCGACACCGAAATGATCGAGGTCGAGTAAACACAAAAATTTTTCAAATACGGTTTGAGCACTCAAACCAAAAGGAGCATGTATGGAAAAGCAGATCAAAATTGCCCTGGCAGGCAACCCGAACTGCGGCAAGACGACCCTGTTCAACGCCCTGACCGGTTCCAACCAGTTCGTGGGCAACTGGCCCGGCGTCACCGTGGAGAAAAAGGAAGGCAAGCTGAAGAAGCATGACAATGTAGTCATCATGGACCTTCCCGGCATCTATTCCCTGTCCCCCTACACCCTAGAAGAGGTAGTGGCCCGTAACTATCTGGTGGGAGAACGGCCCGACGCCATTCTGAACATCATCGACGGCACCAACCTGGAGCGCAACCTCTACCTCACCACCCAGCTTACCGAGTTGGGTATCCCGGTGGTCATCGCCATCAACATGATGGATGTGGTCCGCAAAAACGGCGACCAGATCAACGTAGCGGAACTGTCCCGGGAGCTGGGCGTGCGGATCATTGAGATCTCCGCTCTGAAGGGGGACGGCGTTATGGAAGCCGCTGAAGCCGCCGTGAAGGCCGCCGAGGGCACCAAAACCGTTCCCATGCACACCTTCTCCGGCCCTGTGGAGCACGCCATTGCCCACATCGAGGAGGCCGCGGTGCACAACCTGCCGGAGGAGCAGCAGCGCTGGTACGCCATCAAGATCTTCGAGCGGGATGACAAGGTGCTGGAAAAGCTCAGCATCCCCGCCGATGTCATGTCCCACATCGAGACTGATATTCAGGCCGCCGAAAAGGAGCTGGACGATGATGCCGAGAGCATCATCACCAATGAGCGGTACGTCTACATTGCAGAGCTTATCAAGAGCTGCTACAAGAAGCACAATCAGGGGCAGCTTTCCGCCTCCGATAAGATCGACCGGATCGTCACCAACCGCTGGCTGGGCCTGCCTATTTTCGCCGTGGTCATGTATCTGGTGTACTACATCGCCATGGTGACCGTGGGCTCCGCCGCTACCGACTGGGCCAATGATGGCCTGTTCGGTGACGGCTGGCATCTGTTCGGCATCGGCTCTTCCGAGTACAGCGAGGTCGCCGACAATTATACCGCCGCCTCCGAGGCCATCAGCGCCTACTATGATCTGGATACCGAGGCCGATGACTTCGATCCCGACACCACTCTGGCCGATATGAAAGCTGTTCAGCCCGCCTCCGCGTCCACCACCATCGAAGTGGAGGACGAAGAGACTCTGGCCATGAATGACATGACCGTTTACTATGACGCCATCCCCGCTGACGCTGACGAGGAAACCACCGTCGGCATGAGCTATCTGGACGCTGTCACCTACTTTGAGGAGAATGGCTTTGACGAGCCCGATCCTGCCGACTACGGCGTGTGGGTCCCCGGCGTGCCTGTACTGATTGGCAATGCTCTGGAAGCCGCCGGTGCTGCCGAGTGGCTCAATGGCTTGATTCTGGACGGTATCGTGGCCGGCGTCGGCGCGGTGCTTGGCTTCGTACCGCAGATGCTGGTGCTGTTCCTGATGTTGGCGTTTCTGGAGGCCTGCGGCTATATGGCCCGTATCGCCTTCGTTCTGGACCGTATTTTCCGCAAGTTCGGCCTGTCCGGTAAGTCCTTCATCCCCATGCTCATCGGCACCGGCTGCGGTATCCCCGGCATCATGGCTTCCCGTACCATTGAAAACGAGCGTGACCGCCGTATGACGATCATGACCACCACCTTCATCCCCTGCGGCGCCAAGGTGCCCTTTATCGCCATGGTGGCCGGCGCCATCTTCGGCGGCGCTGCCTGGGTGGCTACCTCCGCTTACTTCGTGGGCATGGCCGCCATCATCATCTCCGGCATCATGCTGAAGAAGACCAAGATGTTCTCCGGCGATCCCGCTCCCTTCGTCATGGAGCTGCCCGCCTACCACTGGCCCACTCTGGGCAACGTGCTGCGCAGCATGTGGGAGCGGGGCTGGTCCTTCATCAAGAAGGCAGGCACCATCATTCTGCTGTCCACCATCGCCGTGTGGTTCACCACCTACTTCGGCTGGGCTGAGGACGGCTTCCGGATGCTCTCCGAGGAAGAGATCGACTGCTCCATCCTCGCCCACATCGGCAGCCTGATCGCCTGGATCTTCGCACCTCTCGGCTGGGGCAACTGGAAGGCCGCCGTGGCCTCCATCACCGGTCTGGTGGCCAAGGAAAACATCGTTGGTACGCTGGGTATTCTCTACGGCGGCGGTGATGAGACTGTCTATCAGGCTCTGGGAGCTGTCTTTACCCAGATCAGCGGCTACTCCTTCCTGGTGTTTAACCTGCTGTGCGCCCCCTGCTTCGCCGCTATCGGCGCCATCAAGCGGGAGATGAACAACGCCAAGTGGACCTGGTTCGCCATTGGCTATCAGTGCGGCTTCGCTTATCTGTGTGCCCTGATGGTCAACCAGTTCGGCAAGGCCTTCACCGGTGACCTGAGCATCATCGGCCTGATCGCTGCCATTGCCGCTCTGGCCTTTATCATCTACATGCTGGTTCGTCCTTACAAGGAAGCTACCAAGCTTTCCACTAAGGTCTGATTTTCCCCTCACCCTCCATTCTATATCTTCCATCTTCTATTTCTTTCAAAGGAGTGATTTTCCATGCTGACCTGGCTGAGTGCCAATCTCTCTACCCTCCTCATTTCTCTTGTCTTATTTGCCGTTGTCATTTCCATTGTCCGGTATCTCATCCGGCAGAAAAAGCAGGGCAAGCACACCTGCGGATGCAGCGGCGGCTGCGCCGGTTGTTCCGGCGACTGTCACTGCGGGCGGTAAACACTCCCAAAAAAGAACAGGCGCACGGGATATCCCGTGCGCCTGTTCCTATCATCGTTGACTGGTTTGCAGGTTGGAGCTCTGCTCCGCAAAAGGATCAGATTTTGACGATCTTCCCGGTTTTCCACGCCTCCGTGGTGGCGTAGCCCACCCGTGTGGCATAGATGCCGTCCGCCACGCCGGTATCCGGCTTCCGCCCCTCCCGGACGCAGCGGACAAATTCCTCCATTTCCGTGAGGTACGCCTCCGCAAACCGCTCCGGGAAAGACTCCACGCACTCAGTTCGGGCGCCGTTCACATCGTAGACCATAGCTCGGTTCTTCTCCGGTACGGCAGAAATACGGATCGTGCCCTCCGTGCCTACGATCTCCGTTTCAATATGGTAGCCGTAGGGGGCGGTGCGGCCCACATGGACCATGCCCATAGCGCCGTTTTTGAATTTGTAGACGGCGACGCCGGTCTCATCGTCCCCGGCAGCCTTGAAGTCCGGATGCTTAAAGGTACAGCCCATAGCGTAGACCTCCGCAGCCTCGCTATCCAGAAACCAGCGCATCAGATCCATATCGTGAATGGCGGAATCTAAGAAGATCCCGCCGGAGGTCCCGCTGTACCGGATGGCCCCCTCCACCACGGCTTCCGGGTCGATGCCGGTGGATTTCACCAGATAGGGCGTACCGATGGACCCCGCAGTGATTTTTTCCTTGGCATAGGCGTAGGACTTGTCATAGCGCCGCATAAAGCCCAGCATACACACCAATTCCGGGTGCCGGGCCACGGCCGCCTCCGCCTGAAGGCATTGTTCCATCGTAACGCCCAGAGGCTTTTCGGAAAACACGTGCTTCCCAGCGTCCAGCGCCGCCTCGATCTGCCAGCAGTGCTCCCCGGAGGGGGACACGATGGCCACCGCGTCCAGTTCCGGATCAGCGACCATCTCCCTGAAATCGCCGTACACCTTTTCAAGTCCCAATTCCTGACGGGCATACGCCTGACTGTCCGCGCCGGGCACGCAGGCCGCCGTCAGGACCGCGCCGGGAATCTTGTGGGCAAGGTTGGCAGCATGGACCCGGCCCAGCCGCCCCAGACCGGCAATGCCAACACGCAGTTCCTTCATAAGCAGTCTCCTTCCATTCAACTTGATCGGTTCCAAATAAAATTACGCCGCCGCTTTCGCGGCGGCGTAATTCAACTCAACAGTGCGTCCGGGGGACGGTTTACTGTGCAGCCATCTTACGGGCCTTGGCCTCCATCTTATTACGGAAGACGTCGATGGTAACGGCCAGAATGATAACAGAGCCGATGACGATGTACTGGACATCGTTCTTAGCGCCGGCCAGGTTCAGGCCGTTGCGGATAACAGCCATCAGCAGAGCGCCGATCAGGGTGCCCCAGATGGTGCCCTTGCCGCCGGTGAAGGAAGCGCCGCCCACGATGCAGGCTGCGATGGCGTCATTATCATAGGTGGAACCGGCGTTGCCGTTAGCGGAAGCCAGACGGCCAACAGACACGATACCAGCCATACCGGCCATGAAGCCGGACAGGGTGTAAACGAAGGTCAGCACGTTCTTGGAGGGGATACCGGACAGACGGGCTGCCTCGGGGTTGCCGCCCACGCAGTAGATCTGGCGGCCCAGAGCGGTCTTGCGCAGGAAGATATCAAAGATGATGAACACAATGATAACCAGAATGAAGCTGAAGGGGATACCGGGGAACTTCACCTTGGTGGTGCCCTCATAATAGGTGGTGAACAGAGAGCCGCCGCCGATCCACATGAGTCCGTCAATGCCGGTATTGGTGAAGGCGATGGACTTGGAGCCGGTAATGACCAGCGCCAGGCCCCACAGTACGTTCTTCATGCCCATGGTGGACACGAAGGGATGGGGCAGATCCAGTCGGGTCAGCAGCGTGCCGTTGATGAAGCCGGCCAGGGTGCTGACGGCCAGACCGCAGAGCGCCAGCAGGAAGGGGTTCGTGATGCCGGACTGGACCATAACGCCGATGGTGCAGGTGCACAGCACGCAGTTGGAACCAACGGACAGGTCGATACCGGCGGTAATCAGGGCGCACAGCATACCGGAAGCGATCAGGCAGTTGATGGATGCCTGCTTCAGGATATTCATGAAGTTACCGACCTTCATGAACTTGTCCGGCATGGTGATGCAGAAAATCAAAACCAGGATGGCAAGGGCCATCAGTGTACCGAGCTTTTGCAGAAGCTCTTTCATTTTCGTGTTTTTCATATCAGTCTAACTCTCCTCCCCAGGCCGCTTTCATGATGTCTTCGGAATTGAAGTGCGGCGTGTCCCGGTCAATATCAGCCATCACACGGCCGCCGCGCATAACTACCACATGGTCGCTCATAGCCAGGATCTCCGGCAGCTCGGAGGAGACCATGATGACGCACTTGCCGGCCTTCACCAGATCGTTCATGACCCGGTAAACCTCGATCTTGGCGCCCACGTCGATACCACGGGTGGGCTCATCGAAAATAAAGATGTCGGCGTCGGTGTTGACCCACTTGCCGATAACCACCTTCTGCTGGTTGCCGCCGGACAGCTGGCCGACGACCTCATTCAGGGAGGGGGTCTTGATCTTCAGGGCGCTGACATTGTCATTGCCCGCCTGCTCAATGCGGTCCTTGTCCAAGAAGGGACCGTTGGAGAAGCCCTTCATATTGGCCAGGACCAGATTGGTCCGCACATCCAGGTTGAGCACCAGGCCCTGACCCTTACGGTCCTCTGTCAGGAAAGCGATCTTTCTCTTGATAGCGTCCTTCGGCGTTCTGATATGTACCTTCTCGCCCTTGACGTAGATCTCGCCGCTGTCCAGCTTGTCAGCGCCGAACACCGCCCGCATGGTCTCCGTGCGGCCTGCGCCGACGAGGCCCGCAAAGCCGGTGATCTGGCCCGCATGGGCCTTAAAGCTGACATCGTGCAGGACGCCGGCCTCGTTGAGGCCCTTGGCCTCCAGCCACACCTCGCCCTTGGTGCCGAATTCCTTGGGATACAGGTTATCCAGAGTACGGCCCACCATGGCGTTGATGAGGGAGTCCTCCGTGAGGTTCACGGTATCCTCGGTGATGATGTGCTCGCCGTCACGCATGACGGTCACACGGTCGCAGAGCTCAAAGAGCTCTTCCAGTTTATGTGACACGAACAGGATGGCCACGCCCTTGGCCTTCAGGCCCCGGACGGTCTCCATCAGCTGCTCGATCTCTTCCTTACCCAAAGAAGAAGTGGGCTCATCCATAATAATGAGCTTGGCATCCAGGGACACAGCCTTGGCGATCTCCACCATCTGCTGCTGACCCACGCCCAGCTTACCGCACTCCAGGTGGACGTTGATCTCCGGATGTCCCAGTGTTTTCAGCGCTTCTTCCGCCTCGGCGTGCATCCGGGGATAATCCAGCAGCAATCCCTTCTTAACGGCACGCCCCATAAAAACGTTATCCGTGACAGGCAGCTGCTTGACGATGTTCAGCTCCTGATACACACAGGCGATGCCTGCCTCGCGGGACTGAACAGGGTTTTTGAAAACGACCTTCTGGCCGTCCACAAAGATTTCCCCTTCTTCCGGAGTGTGAACGCCGGTGAGCACCTTGATCAAGGTGGATTTACCTGCGCCGTTTTCTCCGATCAGACCGTGGATCTCACCGGGTCTGATGCCGATAGACATGTCTTTTAACGCGACAACACCAGGAAAACGTTTGGTAATATGTTTCAGTTCGACGACATACTCGCTCATGGAATTACCTCGTTTCTGTTTTTCCTGATTTCCGAACCGCTCCCGCCGCAGCGGAAGCGCTCTCTCGATCCCGATTCCCGGGGTCATTTTCGTTGAAATGTGCTTGCTGTTTAATCGTTTTCTTCTGTGCGTATTGTAACCGGGATCAGACAGAGAATGGTTCCTGCCAGATCCCGGCGTGCCGAAAATTCTCCGTTCCGCCGTGGGAACCCATCAGGTTTCCGCTTGCAGGCACGCGCATGATCGGCTTTTCGGAATACAGCGGCAGAAAACCTGCCGCTGTATTCCGGCTTTTTCGCTTTTCAGCTATGGATAGCAGTCAGGCTGAATTAGCCCTTCATGGCCTCCAGGTTGTCCAGGTAAGCCTGGCCGTTCTCAGCGGTAACGACCTGAACGGGAGCGTTGATGACTTCGTCAACGGACTCGCCCTTGACAGCCTTCACGGCAGCCTCGACCACCTGATAGCCCATCTCATAGGGCTGCTGAGCGACGGTAGCCTTCACCAGCTCGCCGTCCAGGATCAGCTTCACGGCGGAAGCGTTGCCGTCGAAGCCAACGATGGTGATGTCGGACACGCCGGCGGACTTGCAGGCGTTCATAGCGCCGATAGCGGTATCGTCATTGTGGCAGAGCACGATGTCGATCTGATCGGGATAAGCGCTCAGCAGGTCTTCCATGGCCTTGGTAGCGCCGTCGGTCAGGTTGTTTCCGGACAGCTTGGCCAGAACTTCCACGCCAGCCTCGGTGCAGGCCTTCTCATAGCCTTCCATACGCATGTTGGAGGTGTTGTCGCCTTCCTGACCGTAGATGATAACGGCCTTGGCGTCGGTACCGGCCTGCTCGATGGCCCACTTGCCGCCCTCATAAGCAGCGTCCACGTTGGAGGTGCCCACGAAAGAGGTCTGGCCAGCGATGCCAACGTTGGTGTCAACAGCCAGCACGGGGATGCCAGCGTCGATGGCAGCCTGCAGAGCGCCCTGAGCGGCACCAGCATCGTTGGGAGCGCAGACGATGGCGTCGCAGCCAGCGCCGATCTGCTGCTCGATCATGGAAACCTGACCCTCGATATCGCTCTCAGCGCCGGGGCCAACCACGACCACTTTAACACCCAGATCATCAGCGGCGGCCTTGCAGCCGGCCTCCACATAGCCCCAGTACTCAGAGGCCAGGGTCTTCAGGACAACAGCGACCTTGACATCGCCGGTAGTGGGGGTCTCGGTCTCGGCCTTGTTCTCGGTGTCGGCAGGGGCCTCGGTCTTCTTGCCGCCGCAGGCAGCCAGAGACAGAGTCATTACCAGTGCGAGAGACAGTGCAAACAACTTCTTCATTCTTCATTTGCTCCTTTTCATTTTTTTCAGGATGTTTCCGGCAAAAAGCCGAATTCCTGACAGTATTAATTTAGCACAAACATAGCAGACTTTCAATCTTAAACTTTGCTCAAAGTGTAAAACTGTTATCGTGCACAGGGAAAATCGTTTTCGTTTGGCACTTTTCACAGTTCATTTCAGAGCTCAGCCGCCGCAGACATTAACCGTACTTATGAATATACCATCACGATTTATGGCTGGTTTCAGGCTGCAGCGCATCGTATGTCTGCCGCAGACATTCTTTGGTCAGTTTGCGCACACAGTATGTCTTGCCGTTGGTTTTCTCCGTTTTTTTGTCCGCTTTGTCAATAGGCACATCCCCGCTTTACCACTTATAATCAGGAATAGAATGTCATACGATAAATGAGATGCATACCTGGTCCGATGGATACTTCGGGCAGAAAGGGATCTGATATGAACATTTTCTCTCTCTTTACCCTGTGCGGAGGGCTGGCCTTCTTCTTATACGGCATGACGGTCATGTCCAAAAGTCTGGAAAAAATGGCCGGCGGCAAGCTGGAGCGGCTGCTCAAGCGCATGACTTCCAACCCCATCAAAAGTCTGCTGCTGGGCGCCGGCATCACCATCGCCATCCAGTCCTCCTCCGCTATGACGGTCATGCTGGTAGGTCTGGTGAACTCCGGTGTCATGGAGATCGGACAGACCATCGGCATCATCATGGGTTCCAATATCGGCACCACCCTGACAGCGTGGCTGCTGTCCCTCACCGGCATCGAAAGCGAGAACTTCTTTGTCAACTTCCTCAAGCCCAAGAATTTCTCCCCCCTGCTGGCTCTCATCGGTATTCTGCTCATTATGGGCTCCAAGCGGCAGCGTCGCCGGGACGTGGGCCGGGTGATGATGGGCTTCTCTATTTTAATGTACGGCATGGAGCTGATGAGCGGCGCGGTGTCTCCGCTGGCAGATATGCCGGGCTTTACCCACTTCATGACCGCCTTCACCAATCCCTTCCTGGGTGTGCTGGTGGGCGCTGCCTTCACCGGCATCATCCAGTCCTCCGCCGCCTCCGTTGGCATTTTGCAGGCACTGGCCATGACTGGCTCCGTCACCTACGGCATCGCTATCCCCATCATCATGGGCCAGAACATCGGCACCTGCGTTACGGCTCTGATCTCCTCTATCGGCGTCAGCCGCAATGCCAAGCGGGTGTCCGTCATCCACATCTCCTTCAACCTCATCGGCACCGCTCTGGGTCTGCTGGCCCTGTTTGGCGGTGAGATGTTCCTGAATCTGCCCTTCCTGACAGAACCCATCGGCGCTGTTGGCATCGCATTCTGCCACACGATCTTCAACGTCTGCACCACCCTTGTGCTGCTGCCCTTCAGCCGGCAGTTGGAGCGCCTTGCCAACAAGGTGATCTCCACGGAGGACAAGCCCTCTGACTTCGCCTTCCTGGACCCCCGGCTGATGCGGACCCCCGGCGTGGCTGTCAGCGAATGCGCCGTCATGACCAACCGCATGGGCGCTCTGGCGCTGGAAAGCATGCAGCTGGCTCTGGCCCAGTTCATCCAGTATGACGGCAGCCGGGAGGAGCAGATCCTGGCCAACGAGGACAAGCTGGACACCTATGAGGACCGTCTGGGCGGCTATCTGGTCCAGATCTCCCAGCACGGCACCTCCTCCGCCGATATGCGCACCGTCTCCCGCCTGCTTCACGCCATCGGGGACTTTGAGCGCATCGGTGACCACGCTCTGAACCTGCAGGAATCCGCCAAGGAGCTTCATGAAAAGCAGCTGGCCTTCTCCCCCATTGCCCGGGAAGAGGTGGATGTGCTGACCTCCCTGCTGGAGGATCTGCTGAACAGCGCCCTGCGCAGCTTCCAGTCGGACGATCCCCAGATGGCTCGGCAGGTGGAACCTCTGGAGGAGACTATGGACCTCCTTACGGAGGAGATCCGCAGCCGTCACATCCGGCGGCTCCAAAGCGGCCAGTGCACCATCCAACTCGGTTTCATCCTCAATGATCTGCTGAACAATGCCGAGCGTGTGGGCGATCATTGCTCCAACATCGCGGTCAGCGTCATTGAGGAGCAGGAAAAACAGGCCGCCTCCCACGCCTATCTCCACAGTCTGAAGAAGAATGACGAGTTCTCCTTCCAGCTTCAGCAGAACCTGAGCCGGTACGTCCTGCCTGCGGAAATTGCGGAGGACCAACCTGCCGAATAAGAAGCCTTGCCAGCGTTCCCTTGCGGGAGCGCTGGCTTTTTGCGTTTCCGGCCGCATATTCGGTTGAAGACGGCCCGTTCTGTCCGAGAAATCGAAAAATCAGCGGTCACAGCCGCCAAAACAGTCCCTTTCTGTATAAATATGTGCTTTACCTTCCGGTGTTTTTCTGCTATACTATATGTTTGTTAATGTGGAACATTGTTTGTTCCGCCTGATTTGAGAATGGGGGTGTCCGAATGAAGTATCAGAAATGGCATATCGGTACGGCATCAGAACAGGACACTGCCCTTTTGAAGGAAGCCGGCTACCCCAGTCTGCTGGCCACGGTGCTGGCCGCCCGGGGCATCACCACCTCCGAGGCCGCTGCCGAGGCGCTGGAGCGGGAGACCTCTCTGACGATCTCCCCCATGCTCATGCGGGACATGGACAAGGCGGTGGCCCGGATCCAGAAGGCGCTGGCCAACGATGAGACCATCGCCGTTTTCGGCGATTACGATGTGGACGGCATCACCTCCACGGTGCTGCTTCTGGACTATCTGAAAAACTGCGGTGCCAAGTGCCTGCGCTATATCCCCCGGCGGATCGAGGACGGCTACGGCCTTTCCAAAGATGCCATCCAGGGCCTGCGGGACAAGGGCGCCACCCTGATGATCACCGTGGACTGCGGGATCACCGGTAACGAGGAGATCGACTTTGCCGCATCCATCGGCATGGACGTGGTGGTGACGGATCACCATGAATGTAAGGAAAACCTCCCCCGGGCCGTGGCGGTAGTGGATCCCCACCGTCCGGATGACACCTATCCCTTCAAATATCTGGCTGGCGTGGGCGTGGCGCTGAAGCTGGTGCTGGCTCTGGGCGGGCCGGACCGGGAAAACGCCCTGTTCGCCCGGTACTGCACTCTGGCCGCCATCGGCACCATTGCCGACGTCATGCGGATGGAGGGCGAAAACCGCACCATTGTCTCCTGCGGCCTTGCCGCCCTGAACCACACGGATTTTGTGGGCATCCATGCCCTTTTGAAAGAGGCAGGGCTGCTGGGCAAGCCCATCACCTCCATCCAGATCGGCTTCGTTCTCTCCCCCCGGATCAACGCCGCCGGGCGCATGGGGGCTGCGGATCTGGCTGCGGACCTTTTGCAGGAGACCGATCCCGTCAAAGCAGAGGAGCTGGCCAAGCAGCTATGCGACCTGAACCGGGAGCGGCAGGCGGTGGAGCAGTCCATCTGCGCCGACGCCATCGCCCAGATCGAGCGGCTGCGGCCGGAGGAGCGGAACGCGCTGGTGCTTTCCAGTGAGGAATGGCATCAGGGCGTGGTGGGCATCGTAGCCTCCCGTCTCAGTGAAAAATACGCCGCCCCCAGCTTCATGATCCATCTGAAGGACGGCTCCGGCAAGGGCTCCTGCCGCTCCTACGGCGGGTTCAACCTGTTTTCCGCGCTGGAATCCTGCTCCGACCTGCTGGACGGCTTCGGCGGTCACGAGCTGGCAGCCGGTTTTACCATCCCGGAGGAAAACATCGATACTTTCCGCCAGCGGATGAATCGCTTCGTAAAGGCCGCCTCCGGCGGTGAGCGAGCGGTGAGCTGTCTGGAGGTAGACGCCGCCATTTCCAACCCGGCGGATATGACGTTGGAGCAGGTGGACCATCTGGCCCAACTGGAGCCTTATGGTTCCGGGAATCCCCGCCCGGTGTTCGCGCTGCTGGGCGCCACGGTGGACAGTGTTCAGGCCGTGGGGCAAGGCAAGCACCTGAAGCTGCGGCTCAGCAAGGGTCCCAGCCGGTTTGACGCCATTTTCTTCTCCATGCCGGAGGCCGCCGCTCAGTTGGAGCCCGGCTGCCGGGTGGATGCAGCCTTCTATTTGCAGGCCAACACCTTCCGGGGCACCACCACCCTGCAATTGCAGCTGGTGGACCTGCGCCCCTCTTTAACTCCCAGCCGCCATGAGGCGGAATCCTTGGACCTGCTGCACCGCCTGACGGGGGAGCAGCCCCTCACGGCCCAGGAGACCGCCCGGCTCATGATCTCCCGGGACCAGTTTGCCGCCTTCTGGCGGATTCTGGACCGGCACCTGAAGCAGGGCAAGCTGGAAACAGATCTGCTGCCCTATCTCCGTTCTCTGGCGGCGCAGGTAGGCGGCTGCGACAGTTTTCTCCGGGCCGCGCTGGCCCTGACGGTCTTTCAGGAGCGGGGACTCATCTCCCTGTCCCGGCAGGAGGACCGGGTTACGCTATGTCTCAATCCCATTCAGGGAAAGGTGGATCTTTACGCCTCTCCCTGCCTGCGCCGCCTCCGGGGCGGTGCGGAGGTTAAACGAGGTGATTCGCAGTGACGATTGACGAACAGTTTGAGAAATTGGAGAACACCGTCCGGGAATACAATCCGGGCGCGGATTTCAAGCGCATCCGGGAATCCTATGAATTCGCCAAGCTGCATCACGGCGAGCAGCGCCGCAAAAGCGGTGAGCTTTATATCACCCACCCCTTAGCCGTGGCGCAGATCGTGGCGGAGGAACTGCATCTGGACTCCGAGTCCATCGAGGCGGCCCTGCTTCACGATGTCATTGAGGATACGGACGCCACGTATGATGACGTGGCCAAGCTCACCTCCCCCACGGTGGCGGATCTGGTGGAGGGCGTCAGCAAGCTGACCCGGATCCAGTACGCCACCAAGGAAGACGAGCAGATGGAGAACCTCCGAAAAATGCTCATCGCTATGAGTAAGGACATCCGGGTCATCCTCATCAAGATCTCCGACCGGCTCCACAATATGCGGACCATGGAGTATCAGACTCCCGCCAAGCAGAAGCAGAAATCTCTGGAGACCATGGAGATCTACGCCCCCATCGCACACCGGCTGGGTATGCAGCGGATGAAGTGGGAGCTGGAGGATCTCTCCTTAAAATATCTGGACCCCATCGGCTACGATGAGATCGTCTCCAAGCTGGACGCCAAGCGCCCGGAGTATGACGCTCTCATGAGCCGCACCCAGGCTCAGATCGATCAGCGGCTCAATGAAATGGGCATCAAGCACATTGTCTACGGCCGCATGAAGCACCCTTATTCCATCTACCGGAAAATGTTCAGCCAGAACAAATCTCTGGATGAGATTTTCGACCTCTTTGCGTTCCGGGTGGTGGTAGACACCGTCAGCGACTGCTACAACGTGCTGGGCGTGATCCACGACCTCTACAAGCCCATTCTGGGACGCTTCAAGGACTATATCGGCACCCCCAAGCCCAACGGCTACCAGAGCCTTCACACCACCGTCATGGGCAACGAGGGCATCCCCTTTGAGGTGCAGATCCGCACCACGGAGATGCACGAGATCGCCGAGTACGGCGTGGCCGCCCACTGGAAGTATAAGCAGAACGGTCAGGGTGCCGGCACCGAGGGCAAGTACGAGTGGGTACGCCGTCTGCTGGAAAATCAGGAGGGCGCCGATGCTGAGGAGTTTATCCACTCCCTGAAGGTGGATATGTTCTCCGATGAGGTGTTCGTGTTCACCCCCAACGGCGACGTGCAGAACCTCCCCGCCGGAGCCACCCCCATCGACTTCGCCTACGCCATCCATTCCGCCGTGGGCAACCGCATGATCGGCGCCAAGGTGAATAACCGCATCGTCACGCTGGACCATGTGCTGAAAAACGGTGACATCGTAGAGATTTTGACCTCCAAAAACGCCAAGGGCCCCAGCCGGGACTGGATGAAGATTGCCAAGAGCAACGAGGCCCGCTCCAAGATCCGCCAGTGGTTCAAAAAGGAAAAGCGGGACGAGAACATCGCCAACGGCCGCTCCGCCTTCGACGCAGAGCTGCGCCACTGCGGCATCGCCATGAAAGACGTACTGGACCCGGAATTCCTGCCGGTGCTGCTGAAAAAGGTAGCTTATCCCACGCTGGACGATCTCTACGCTGCCATCGGCTATGGCGGCTTCACCGCTCAGAAGGCGGTGAGCCGGATCCAGGGCGAGTTGCAGCGCCGCCAGCAGCAGCGGCAGCAGGAGCAGATGCTGGCAGAGGCTGTGACGGAGTCCAAGGAGGACCCCAAGCCTGCGGACACTCCCAAGCAGCCCAAGGCCGTCAAGAGCGAGCAGGGCATTATCGTGGAAGGTCTGGACAACTGTTTGGTGAAGTTCTCCAAATGCTGCACCCCCGTCCCCGGAGACGACATCGTGGGCTTCATCACCCGTGGCTACGGCGTGTCCGTCCACCGGGCGGACTGTCCCAACGCCTCGGAGGAAAAGCGGAAGGAGCAGCCCGACCGCTGGATCCATGTCTCCTGGGGCACCGATACCAATGACAGCTATCCCACCACCATCGAGGCGGTCTGCAAGGACCGGCTGAATCTGCTGCTGGATATTTCGGCGGCGCTGTCCACCACCAAGACTTTTGTGCTGGGCCTGAACAGCCGCAGCACGGAGGACGGCTTTGCCATCATCCGCATCGAGATTCAGATTAAAGACGGAGCGCAGCTGTCCACTCTCATGAACAAGCTCCATCAGATCTCCGGCGTTCTGCAGGTCAACCGGCCTGTGGGCTGATCTTTCGCGGCATTGGAAACGGGTTTTCTCCGCTGCCGCAAAGAACCGCTCTTGATAAAATGCAAAACACACGGATCTGCCCGGTTTGCGGGCAAGGCCCATTACGAAGCATACCCTTTCGGATATTAAATAAGGAGTTGCTACCATGCGTGCTGTTGTTACACGAGTCAAAAACGCCTCTGTTGTCATCAATGAACAGGTCAACGGTCAGATCGGCACCGGTTTTCTGGTGCTGCTGGGTGTAGGCCCCAACGATACGGAGGTCACCGCCGACAAGCTGGCGGACAAGATCTGCAATCTGCGGGTCTTTGAGGATGAAAACGAAAAGATGAACCTGAATCTGGAGCAGGTGGGCGGCAGCCTGCTGGTGGTGTCCCAGTTCACCCTGTACGCCGATACCTCCTCCCGCCGCCCCGGCTTCTCCGGTGCGGCCAAGCCCGATCTGGCCATCCCCCTCTATGAGCGGTTCATGGCCCACTGCCGGGAGCGGGGCTTCGATGTGCAGCACGGCGAATTCGGCGCCGATATGCAGGTCTATTCCCAGAACGACGGTCCGGTCACCATCCTGTTCGACACGGAAGAGTAAACTGATTTCAACGAGGTGTGTCTTATGAAGATCCAAGCCTTGCAGGTGGGATCCATCGGTACCAACTGCTACATTCTCTGCGATGAAGCGGCTAAGGTCTGCGCCGTGATCGATCCCGGTGCGGAGCCGGAGCTGATCCTCTCCGCCGCCGAAAAGCTGGACTGCACCGTGGATAAGATCCTGCTGACCCACGGCCACTATGACCACACCGGCGCGGTGGCGGCTCTACTGGAGATGCTGCCGCCGACAGCGGTCTATATCCATCAGGCGGATTTTGACAGTCCGCAGACCCAGCTGTTCCCTCTGAAAAGCGAACTGGCCCGGATCCCCTTCGGCGGCGTGAATTTCTACGGCGAGGGAGACCGCATCACGGCGGGCACGCTGGAGCTTCAGGTGCTTCACACCCCCGGCCACTCCGAGGGCAGCGTCACGCTGCTGTGCGGAGATACCCTGTTCTGCGGGGACACCCTGTTTGCTGGTTCCTGCGGCCGGACAGACTTTCCCGGCGGCGGCATGAAGCAGATGATGGCCTCTCTGGCCCGGCTGGCCGCCCTTCCCGGGGACTACCGGGTTCTGCCGGGACACATGGAGCCCAGCACTCTGGACCGGGAGCGGCGCTTCAACCCCTATATGCAGATGGCACTGCGGGAGCAAGGCTGATATGAAGCTGGAATTTTTAGGTCATGACGAGCGCTATATCGTCGAACAGAGCCTGATGACCCTCTTCCCCTTGGAAAAACCGACCTATGACGCGGTACAGCCGGAAGATGAGGCGTGGTGCCGCCTTGCCGCCGAGGAAACGGCAGCGGACTGTCAGGTCACAGCGGAGCTGCACTATCACGGATACACCGCCGCCTGGACCTTTGCATCCCCCCTCACCGGCACGGACTTTGAAAAAGAAGGCCAGCGGCGCTACGCTGTGGCGGCCTGCTTCTATCTGGCATTTCTGGATCTGTATCCCAAGCTGCCGGAAGCGCTCCGCGCCGCGGAAAAGCTGACGCTGCCCCCCTGGGGGATGCTCACCGGCGTCCGGCCCGACAAGCCCATCACACGGGCGTTGATGGAGGGCAAGACCCCGGAGGAAGCCAAGCGGGAACTGAAGGCGCGCTATTTCGTCCCTGAGGAGCGGGCGGCGCTGGCTTTGGAGACTGGTGCCGTGGGCTATCAGGCGTTGAAGCGGTTGGAAAAGCGGGATATCGACCTGTATGTGGGTATTCCCTTCTGTCCCACCCGTTGCGCCTACTGCTCCTTTGTCAGTCAGAGCGTGGAGCGAAGTTTTTCTCTGGTGGAGCCCTATGTAAAGGCCCTGATCGCGGAGATCCGGGCTGGGGGAGAAATGGTGCGGAAAAACCATCTGCGGCCCCGCACCTTCTACATGGGCGGCGGCACCCCCGGCATCCTGACGCCGGATCAGATGGATGCCATCCTGACGGCTCTGGAAGAATCCTTCGATCTCTCCGCCTGTCCGGAGATCACGGTAGAGATCGGCCGTCCGGATACCATCACCGCCGAAAAACTGGCCGTTCTGAAAAGTCACGGCGTCACACGGGTGTCCGTCAACCCCCAGACCATGGAGGACAAGGTCCTCTCCGCCATCGGCCGCCGCCACACGGCGGCGGAGACGGAGCAGGCCATGGAGCTGGTCCGGGCCTATCACTTCCAGGATGTAAACATGGACCTCATCGCCGGACTGCCAGAGGACACCACCGACGGCTTCCGCCGCTCCCTGGACAAATGCCTGGAAATGGGGGCCAGCAACATCACCGTCCACACCCTGGCGCTGAAAAAGGGCAGCCGCATTCTGACGGAGGGCCTGTCCATCCCTGACGGCGCCGCCGTGCAGGCCATGCTGGACTACGCCGCCCCCGCGCTCCGGTCCGCGGGCTTCGCCCCCTACTACCTCTACCGGCAGAAATACATGTCCGGCAGTTTTGAAAATGTGGGCTGGTGCCGCCCAGGCGGAGAGTGCTGGTACAATGTGGACATCATGTCGGAGCTTTGCTCCATTCTGTCCTTCGGCGCAGGCGGGTCCACCAAAATGGTGGAACCTGGCACCAACCACATCGAGCGGGTCTTTAATGTGAAATATCCCAAGGAATACACGGAGCGGCCGGAAAAGGTTCTGGCCAACCAGGCCGCTTTCGCGGAGTTTTATCAAAAATACGTTCCCGAAACTTAAACGGGCGGCCACGGCCGTAAGGAGGGTCATTCATGGAACATAGCTGTGAAGCGTATTGGACCAAGGCGGAAGGACTGGCGCGGGACGCCATCTGTACCATGGGGTTGGGCGCCAAACGGTTGACGGACGCCGCCAAACGGCAGTTAGAGATCGCGGATCTCCGCGCCGGCGTCAACGTCGGTCTCCGGGAGCTGGGCGAGCTGCTGTACGCCACCCACACCGGCACCCCCACGGATTCTGACCGGCTGCTGGAAAAGATGCAGGAGATCGATGGTCTCAAGGCTCGGCTCCGGGAGCTGGAGGGCGAGCCGGTGATCCACCTGCTGTGCCCCTGCTGCGGCAGCGAGGTCCGGGAGGGCGACGTATACTGCCGGGACTGCGGCGAAAAGCTGTAATGACGGGTATGTTCCGCTCCTGC
>OIDQ01000320.1_pt1 | contig 25290 bp, 27 predicted proteins | sample 1581511 | NCBI WGS metagenome assembly OIDQ01 (sample SAMEA3882526, study PRJEB24775) | human gut metagenome | biome: human-associated habitat; feature: intestine environment; material: feces | place: Netherlands | collected 2009/2010
CAAAGTCACAAAAGCAGTCCCGGTTTTGTGCAAGTTGCCAGCCACTAAGTTGTGAACCGCTTTTTGACACTCTAATCCTATAAATTAATCTCTATGTAACATGCTCACCCATACAACACAAACCTTTCCATCTCGTAACGTAGCAGCCTGCACAAATCGGATATGGAAGGTTTCTTTTTGTGCAATGGAAATGAAACTCAAGAAATCGTGAAGCCCACTGGCGAACACGATTTCTGTTTTAGGAGGTTCATTGGAATGGTCTGCACAAGGAAACCCGGAATATTCAATTTGTGCAGGGCACCTACAATACGTTCTAAATGCTATAATGTTTTTTGAAATCCTCTTTCAAATTTATCCAACAATTCTTTCTGGTACTCCTTATCAAAAGTTCCATGCAGAAGCTTCGGATATGCCTCCTCCTGCAGCTGCTGCCAGCTTTCTTTTTCATTATTGACTACGATCGGATAGAACCAGACACCGTTTTTCTTCGCGGCTTCATAATCTCCCATGGCATCTCCTACCATCAGGATCTGCTCCGGCGGATAGCCGAGAGCTGAGAGCTTTTGGATACACTCTGCCTTACTGCCCGCTTCCTGACTGAGCAGTGCTTTACAGTACGGTTTTAACTCATACTTTGACCACTCCTCTTCCACCGCCTGCGCATTTGCCGAAGATACGACTGCTAAATCCGCTTTTGGGCTCATTTTTTCTAATGCTTCTCTGACTCCGTAGAATGCTCCCTGTTCCATTCCCGGCTCTTTGACGGCAAGATTGACATGAATACTCCACAAAAGTGCCTGTTCCATACAGGAATTCTTCTTTTTCTGGCATTGAGCCAGAAGGGCAGGATTTGAAAGCTCCGGTGCCTCTTTTGTCCAAGCCACGAACTCCTCCTGTCCCTCTGTCTCATAACCTTTTTCTTTTGCCCATTCTAATCCCATGGCAAGTCCCTTGAAGCGATTGATGCCACGGGTTTTCGAATAGAGATTGATCTGATTCCAGTATTTTAATGCCTCTTCTTTGATGTCTTCTAAGCCATACTGTTTCACCCATTCCGGTCCGAAGCAATAAAAATGTTTGCTGTTCATGGTGTCCATGGCACAGCCGTCACTGTCAATACAGATTAAATAGTCATGCTCTTTTTTCATATTGTTCTCCCACTATATTCTGGTATCCATCATACTGCAGAAAGAATCTACCGGATCTGTTCCCGTAAATTCCGAACGTCCTAAGAGTTTTTCCACCAGTGCATCTAACGTATGCTCATTTTTGTCATAGCAGTTAATATACGTTTTGACCTGTGGGACATCTGCTAGGTGGAACGGACTTGCTAACGAAATAAAAATCGTTGGCACTTCATGCACATACCACGGAATATCCGGCGTTCCCTTACTCATTTTCCAGTTGATACGTTGTGTCACTCCAAAGAGGTTGGTGATCTCGGCAAGCTGGATGATCAGATCATAATTATCTGTGATTGAGGAAATCGGAGCTTTTCCGGCATACATATTTAACATCATTTTTCCGGCTTCTTCCTCCGGGGCTTTTAATATCTTATCCATCATGGATTCATAGATCGTGACTTCAAATCCTTCTGCTTCTAACTTCTCTTTTAAATATTCAAAAGGCTTTTTCTTATTCTTTCCACCCATCATAAATGCAAACGGGTTCGCTGTCTCCTGTGGCACGATCAAAATTCTCTTATGCTCTTTTACGGATAATGGCAACGGTGAAATTCCCGTATTTTTTACCAGTGTAATGGCTTTGTCCGATACTTCTGCCGCAATCTCTTTAAATTCCGGAGTTCCGATGACGTTTAAACCTTCTTTTGGCGGAACGATCTCTTTTTTATTTTTCTTATGCAGTCCTAAATATGCCTTGATGCCAAGGATTCTGCGAAGGGCATCCTCTAAACGTTCTTCTGTAATGATCCCGCTACGATAGCCTTCCATCATATAAGAAAAATCTTCCTCCGGATCATTGAAGAATAAGAACATATCACAACCCGCCGCGATCGCTGTCGGAAGCATTTTGCTTCGCTTCATGACGGATGTCATACCTACCATATGGGACGCATCGGTCACGACCATTCCGTTAAAGCCTAATTTTTCTTTTAAAAGTCCGTCAATCAGTTCTTTCGACAGTGTCGCCGGAAGTGTGTCTTCTAATTCCATCTGATGATTAAAATATTTTTGATAGGAAGGAAGCATGATATGACCTGCCATAACGGTATGAACCCCGGCATCGATCATTCCACTGTATACTTTTCCAAAGGTTGCATCCCATTCTTCCGTGGAATAAGTGTTGACCGAATTGCTTAAGTGCTGATCCCTTTCGTCGATTCCATCGCCCGGAAAATGTTTCATGGCACAGACCATGTTACTTTCCATAAAACCTTTCATATAGGCTTTGGACATTTCTAACACCATATCCGGATCGGAACCAAAACTTCTCGAGGAAATGATCGGATTTCTCCAATTGCGGTTGATATCGGTGATCGGTGCAAAAGACCAGTTGCATCCAAGTGCTGCCGCTTCAATTCCGGACACTCTTCCCATCTCATAGGCATATTTCGGGTCCTTGGTGGCTCCGATCTTAACCTCTACGCCAATCTCTGTTCCATCGGTACAGGCTCCGTTTCCACCCGCTTCGGTGTTGGCTGCGATCAAAAGCGGTATCTTTGCATTTTCCTGCAAAATACGGTTCTGTTCATGCACTTCTTTAGAGGTTCCCGGATTGTAACGCACCGCACCGATGTGATATTTTTCTAAAACATCTTTCAGGTACTCCTCGCTTCGCTCGGAACCCATATTGACAAAAAGCTGTCCGATCTTTTCTTCCGTTGTCATTCCTGCAATGGTATCTTCTACCCACTGTATATCTTCTTTTTCTAAAAAATAAGGTTTTTTTGTTAAATCTACTTTTACCATATGCCCTCCATCTATACTCCTGAATACGCCTGAAAACCTCCGTCTACTGGGATCACGACACCGGTAATAAAGCCGGATGCTTCGTTATTCAGTAAAAACAGCAGTGTTCCGATCAATTCTTCGGATTCTCCAAAACGTCCTAACGGTGTCGCTGCTAAGATTTTTCCTGTTCTCGGTGTCGGTGTGCCATCTTTTTCAAATAAAAGCTCACGATTCTGTTTTGTTGCAAAAAATCCCGGTGCAATTCCATTGACACGGATGCCACTTTTTGAAAAATGCACTGCTAACCACTCCGTAAAATTCGATACAGCCGCTTTTGCCCCACTGTATGCAGGAATCTTTGTTAACGGTGTATAAGCGTTCATGGAAGAAATATTAATGATATTACATCCTTCTTTCTCTAACATATCCTGTGCAAATTCCTGCGTTGGCAGCAGTGTTCCGATAAAGTTCAGGTTGAATACAAATTCCACTCCGCTCTGCTCTAAGTCAAAGAATGATTTTTCTCCTTCTTTCAGTTCGCCCGGTACATAATATTCCTGATCGGTGGTTGCCTTCGGGTTGTTTCCTCCTGCACCATTAATTAAAATGTCACATAATCCAAAGTCTTTTTTAATCTGTTCATGCGCTGCTGCAAGGCTTTCTTTTTGCAGTACATTTGCCGCATAGCCTTTTGCCGTATAGCCTTCCTCGCAGATTTCCTTTGCTGCTTTCTCGGCTGCCTCCTGATTCAGGTCTAAGAGTGCAACTTTTCCGCCAGCATGTGCTAATGCCTTTGCGAACATGCCACCAAGGACTCCTCCTGCTCCTGTGATGACAACCGTCTTTCCGGTCAGGTCTGTATTAAGTGGTAGTTTCATGTGTTTTCTCCTTCTTCACTATAATGATTCTTTTTTTTAATGTTGTTGTTCTTTTTTTGGGGGTGAGGGGCGCTGTCACGCATGGGACATCTGTTGGTTCCGCTATCCGGGATAAGATGTTCCATGCCCTCCGGGGTTAGGGTATTGGCACCGGACGAAAGCGGCACAAATCCGCCCTCCATGGCGGTTGTGCCTTTTTCGGACATCCCTGTCCGAAAATTTCTGTCTCTGACCGGAGCGACAGGAACTTCTATATCCCGGACAGAGTCACAACCGCTACCCCATGCGTGACAGCACAACATACCAATTCAGCACAACTAAAAAGTGTTTCGTTTCTCCTTCTCAATTGAGAAGGAGAAACGTGTGGTTGGGGTGTTCGTTGAGGGGACGGTTATGTTGCTGTGTTCTACACACCTCCTCTTTGTGACTATAGCTGGATTTTGGATGTTCTTAATAGCCTGTCAATATCAGAAATTTGCGGGCACGGATGCCCGCAAAAGGAGCAACTGAGCCATGGATGGCGAATTTGCTCCGGTTTCGTCCCCATCCGGCAACGTCCCACAGGGTATTTAGAACATCCAAATCCCAGACATGGAACAAAAGGCGGTGTGTAGAACACCCAGCCAACACCCCCTCACCCGCTCATCCCTATCTCCTACTTCACACTCTCTTTCCCAATTGCCTCCCACAACCCATTCAGATACGCTGCCCCCAGCGCCCTGTCATACAGTCCATATCCTGCTCTTCCGGTCTCGCCCCAGATCATTCTTCCATGATCAGGGCGGATATAGCCGTCAAAGCCATTGTCATACAATGCTTTTGCGATCGCATACATATCCAGTGTTCCACAGGAGGACGGATGTGCACTTTCTTCAAATCCATTATCCAATATCTTGACATTTCTCATATGCACAAAGTGGATTCTTCCCATTGCCGCATATTTTGCTGCCATCTTTGCTACATCATTGTGTCCGGAACATCCCAGAGAACCCGTACAGAGTGTGATCCCATTGTGTCTGTCATCCACTAATTTTAAGAAGCGGTCAAGATTTTTTTCATCGGTAATAATGCGCGGCAGTCCAAAAATACTCCAGCATGGATCATCCTCATGAATTGCCATGTTGACATCATACTCTGCCGCTACCGGAATGATTTTTTTCAGAAAATATTCCAGATTGTTCCACAAATCCTCTTCACTTAATTTCTGATACTCTGCTACAATCCCTTTTAATTCTTCCCTGCTGTATGAAGCATCCCAGCCCGGCAGGGTCAGATCGCTGTCTGTTTTCAGCGGATCTACTTTATCGACCTGTTCCTGATAATAAACTAAGGTAGTGGAGCCATCCGGCAATCTGTGGTCTAACTGGGTTCTCGTCCAGTCAAATACCGGCATAAAGTTATAGCAGATACATTTCACGCCTGCTTTTGCCACCTTCTTGATATTTTCGCAATAATTCTCAATATAGCGGTCTCTGTCCGGTTTTCCGAGCTTGATATCCTCATGCACCGGAATACTCTCGATCACTTCAAATTTCAGTCCGTTTTCTTCCACCTGTTTTTTTAAATCTGCAATTGATTTTTCACTCCATACCTCTCCAACCGGTACATCATAGACTGCTGTTACAATGGCTTCCATTTTCGGTATCTGACGGATATTTTCCAATGTTACTTTGTCATCCGCTCCATACCATCTGAATGATAATTTCATGTGTTAAGTCTCCTCTCTGCGACGTTTCAATTCTTCTGTATTCTGAATTACAATTTTTTTCGATAACGGATATAAGAATATCATAACCAGACCTACGAGGATATAGACAATTCCTGGAAATAATGTTGCAATTCCGTAGATTCCGCCCTGTACTTCTGCGGTTTGTGCTGCTGCAAGGGAATCATATCCAATGGCAGAAAGTGCAAAGCCACTGACTCCTCCTGCCAATGCCTGTCCGACTTTTCTCGCAAACGAATAGAATCCGTACACGGTTCCATCATCGCGGGAATGTGTCCGCACCTCTTTGTCATCAATCACATCTGTAATCAATGCCCAAATCAGCATATTGAAATAGTTCATTCCAAGCATTGCAAAGAACGAAAGTGTAATAAACACGGCAAGACTTTTTGTGTGTAAAAAGTAAATGATCAGATAGATGATCCCTGCCCAGAAGCATCCGATCGCGGCAGACTCTTTTTTTCCGTAGCGCGTGGAAATTTTTCCGGAAACAACCGCCACGATGATCCCCGATGGCAGGTTTAAAAGGCTGAACAGTGCCAGTGCCTTGGTATCTTTAAAATAATCGGCAAACAGATAGGTGTTGATCCCCTGACTCATCAATGTTGCTAATAAGAGCAGAATGGCTGCTAAAATGATAGACATCAATGCCCTGCTTGTAAAAATCCCTTTCAGTGCTGCACCAAGAGCGGTGTTTTCCCCACGTTCTTTCTTCTCTATCTGTACACGCTCTGTCGTCATTGCATAGCAGAGCAGATAACAGATAATTGCCGCGATTGAAAAAACACCGGCTAGAATCGTAAAGTTTCTTCCGCTGACCACCTGATTTCCGTTAGCATCGGTATAGTAGATAATGAGCGGTGTTACCACGCTGATAAAGGTTGCCGCGAAAATCGCTCCTAAGGAACGATAGACAGACAGTGCCGCACGGTCTTTTGGCTCCTCGGAAATAGCGGATGCCATAGAGCCATAAGGAATGTTGATGGAAGTATAGAAAATTGACCCCCATAAAATATAGGTAACAAACATATAAATCAGTTTGACGGTCATAGATGCACCTGCTAACCCTGACTGATACATCAGAAAACTTGTCAATGCCACGGGACCGCACATCCGCCGCAGCCAGCAGCGAAACCGTCCGTCTTTTGCACTTTCTATGGAATCCACAATCCGTCCCATGCCAATATCGGTAAACGCATCCACACAGCGGGATACCAAAAAGAGAATTCCAACAGTCTTTGCAGAAATTCCCCAGACTTTTGTATAGAAAACCATCAGATAAGAGCTTGCAAAGATAAAGGTAAAATCATTTCCAAAATCTCCAAACAGATAACCCCATTTATCTCTTGCGCCAAAGGGGCGTGTCTCATTTTTGTCACTCATATGTGATTCCTCCAATTCCTTTTGTATATTTTTTGCTTATGAAAGAAATACTTTTATCAGCATGACCAATATTTCTGCGCTTTATGCAAGGAGGAAAAAATGAAATCATTTATGAACGAAAACTTTTTACTTTCAAACCAGACGGCAGAACTGCTCTATCATAATTATGCGAAAAATATGCCGATTATAGACTATCACTGCCATCTGAATCCGCGTGAAATCGCAAAAAACCGGAGGTTTGAAAACATTACCAGAGTCTGGTTAGAGGGTGACCACTATAAATGGCGGCTGATGCGGGCAAATGGCATTGATGAAGAATACATTACCGGAGATGCAGAAGACCGTGAAAAATTTTTAATGTGGGCAAAGACGTTAGAAAAATGTATCGGAAATCCTCTCTATCATTGGAGTCATTTAGAATTACAACGCTACTTTGGCTATAATGGAATCCTATGTGAAAAAACCGCACCGGAGGTCTGGGAATTGTGCAATGAACGTTTAGACAGTCCCGATATGTGTGCCAGAGAGTTGATTAAAAAATCTAATGTACATTTAATATGTACTACAGATGACCCGATTGACAGCCTGAAATGGCATGAGGAAATTTCACAGGATAACAGCTTTGATGTCATGGTACTCCCAACCTGGAGGCCTGACCGTGCTTTTGCCATTGACAGCCCAGCCTTTTGTGACTATCTTCTTTCCTTAGGAGAAGTGACTCATTTAAAGATTTCTTCATTCCAGACACTCTGTTTGGCACTGAAACGCCGTATGGGCTTCTTTCAGGAACATGGCTGCTGCATTTCTGACCACAGTTTTTCCCATATTCCGTGGAAGCCCTGTTCAGAAGAAGATGCAGAAGCTATTTTCTCTAAAGTTCTCGATGAACGTCCGATTTCGTTTGAGGAGCGTATGCAGTTTGAAACTGCCCTGCTTACTTTTTTAGGAAAGCAGTATCATAAATTGGGCTGGGCAATGCAGCTTCACTATGGAGTCAAACGCAATAACAACCAAAGACAGTTCAAACGCTTAGGACCGGACACCGGCTTTGATAGTATCGGCTATTCGGCTCCTTTAAATGAACTGGCAGACTTTTTAAATGGGCTCTCACTGACAAATGAGCTTCCAAAGACGATTCTCTATTCCCTGAATCCCAATGACAATGCCATTCTCGATACTATCATTGGCTGTTTTCAGGATGATTCTGCGATTGGAAAGATCCAGCATGGAAGTGCCTGGTGGTTCAATGACCACTATGACGGTATGCGGGATCATCTAAGCTCTTTAGCAGCTAACGGAGTATTGTCGAACTTTATCGGGATGTTGACGGATTCGAGAAGTTTTCTGTCTTATACCAGACACGAATATTTCCGCAGGATCCTCTGTGAACTGATCGGGGAATGGGTCGAGGAAGGCAAATATCCAAATGACCGGGAAATGCTTTCTAAAATAGTGACTGACATCTGCTATAACAATGCCGTGAAATATTTTCGGTTTTCTGTATAGTAAAAAAAGTGGAACGCTCACTCTTCTTAAAAAGGTGAACGTTCCGCTTTTTTAATAAATCATTATTCTGCTTCGGTTTCTTCCTGCTCACTTACTTCAATTCCAAGCTCCTCTAACTGCTTTTCATCTACCGGGCTTGGTGCATGTGACATCAGGCAGGATGCATCCTTTACTTTCGGGAATGCGATGACATCACGGATAGAATCACACTGCATCATCAGCATGACCATACGGTCTAAACCATAGGCAAGTCCTGCGTGTGGCGGTACTCCGTACTTGAATGCATCTAATAAGAATCCAAACTGCTCATGCGCCTGCTCTTTGGTAAATCCGAGTACCTCTAACATTTTTTCCTGGATATCGTCCTGATGGATACGGACAGAACCTCCTCCAAGCTCTGTACCATTTAAGACAATATCGTATGCTTTCGCACGGACTGCTCCCGGATCGGAATCGATCTTATCCCAGTCCTCTTCCATTGGCATGGTAAACGGATGGTGCATTGCCATAAAACGGTTCTCTTCGTCAGACCACTCTAACAATGGGAATTCTGTTACCCATAAGAAGTTGTACCGGTTCTTATCTAATAATTCTAACTGGCGTGCAAGCTCTAAACGGAGTGCTCCTAACACATCCCATACCACTTTATTTTTATCGGCTGCAAAGAGAAGTAAATCTCCCGGCTCTCCGCCCATCTTTTCTACTAATGCAGCTAATTCTTCTTCGGTCATGAATTTTGCAAAAGAGGATTTGTAGGTGCCGTCCTCATTTACTGCTAAATAAGCAAGTCCTTTTGCGCCGTAATCCTTTGCAAAACTTACTAATTTATCGATCTTCTTTCTTGGCATTGCACCCTGACCTTTGGCATTGATACCACGGACAGAACCGCCATTTTCCAATGCTCCGGTAAATACGCCAAAACCACATCCGGCTACGGTCTCTGATACATCTACTAACTCCATGCCAAAACGGGTATCCGGCTTATCTGAACCGAAACGGTCCATTGCTTCCTGCCAGGTCATTCTCGGAATCGGAAGTGGTACGTCTACTCCGATCGCTTCTTTAAATACATAAGCTAAAAGTCTCTCATTTACATCGATGACATCATCTACATCGACAAAGGACAGCTCCATGTCTGCCTGTGTAAACTCCGGCTGTCTGTCTGCTCTTAAGTCCTCATCACGGAAACATCTTGCGATCTGGAAATAACGGTCATATCCGGAACACATCAAAAGCTGTTTATAAAGCTGCGGTGACTGCGGTAATGCGTAAAAAGAACCCGGATGCACACGGCTTGGTACTAAATAATCTCTTGCACCTTCCGGTGTGGATTTCATTAAGATCGGTGTCTCAATCTCTAAAAATCCTTCTTTTTCCATAAAGTTACGAAGCAGCATGGACACCTTGCTCTTCATCATGATATTTCTCTGTAAATCCGGTCTTCTTAAGTCCAGATAACGATATTTCAAACGCAGTTCTTCCTTCGTCTGGCAATTCTCCTCAATTGGGAATGGTGGTGTCTCTGCCTCGGAAAGAATACGGATATCATTTGCAATGACCTCAATATCTCCGGTTTTTAAACTCTCATTGACTGCTGCGGAACGTTTCTGTACCACACCGGTTACGGCTACGACAAACTCGCTTCTTAAATTTCCTGCTTTTTCAAAACCTTCACTTCCTACCTGTGGTTCATCAAAAACCACCTGTAAGAGTCCGCTACGATCTCTTAAGTCAATAAAGATCAGACTTCCTAAATTTCTTCTTTTCTGTACCCAGCCCATCACAGTGACAGTTTCGCCGATGTTCTGATTAGAAACCTCGGTACATCTGTGTGTCCTGTGCAGACCTTTCATTGATTCTGCCATTTTCTATCTTCCTCCATTTTTTATCTGTTAAAAAATTCCACAATTTCTTCATAGCCTTCTTTTGCAAGCTGCTCTTTCTGGAACTTCTTATTTTTATTCATACGGCTGACTAATACCTGCTGTCCGGCTTTTCGCTCTTCCTGTGCCTGCTTCATGACTTCACAGAGTTTTTCAGCAGTGTAGCCTTTTTCGATTAAGTATGCTTTTTTCTTTGGCTGTGTCGGAATCTCAAAGCCGTTCTCTAACAGTAACAGTACGATTCTTTCAAATCCAATGGAAAATCCGCATGCCGGAACATCTTTTCCGGTAAATCTTCCAACCATCTTGTCATAACGTCCGCCGCCACCGCAGCTTCCGCCGAATTCCGGGATGGCTATTTCAAAAATGGTACCTGTATAGTAGGACATTCCGCGTACCAGTGTCGGGTCGAATACCATTTCAAAATCTGCTTCTTTGGTAGCTTCTACACTGGTGATGATCTCATTCAGGCTCTTAGAAACTTCTTCGTCTAAGACATCTTTTAAGGTATCTGCTAAATAGGCAATTCCGTTTTCGGCACTTTCAATTCCTTTGAATAAATCTAAGTATTTTTCAATAGACTCTTTGGCATAGCCTTCTTTTTCTAATTCCTCTGCTACACCGTCTAAGCCAATCTTGTCCATCTTATCTAATATGATAAATACCGTATCATAATCTTCTTCGGCAAATCCGCTGTATGCTGCCATTGCCTTTAAGATCCTTCTCTCATTGATACGGATCTGGAAATTCTTAAATCCTAATTTTCCAAGTGTTGTCGTCGTTGCTAAGATTAATTCAATCTCGGCTAAGTTGCTCGGTTCTCCTAAGATATCTATATCACACTGCATAAACTGGCGATAGCGTCCACGCTGTGGACGGTCTGCTCTCCATACATTTCCCATCTGCAGTGCCTTAAATGGAGCCGGAAGATCGTTGGCATTGTTCGAATAATAACGTACCAGCGGAACCGTCAGATCGTAGCGCAGTCCCATGTCTACCACATCCATATCGGTTTTTGCCGTCTCTAAATTCAGCTTTTCTCCACGTTTTAATACCTTAAAGATGAGCTTTTCATTCTCACCGCCCTGCTTGCTGCTCAGATTTCCAATATCTTCTAAACAAGGAGTCTCTATAGAAGTAAAACCAAATCTTCCATAAGTCTCTTTGATCACACTGATGACATAATCCCGAATCTGCATCTCCTGTGGCAATATATCTTTCATTCCTGTAACCGGTTTCTTCTTTAATGCCATGATCTTTCATTCCTCCATCTTCTTTTTCCGGACGTTCATTTGCCCATAGGCATTTTTTACATCTACGCCTTATTATACTTTTCGCGGTACGATGCGTCAAGATACAACAAAAACGTCCGGGAAGATTCTCGAAATCTCCATCACTGCAACTTTTAAGAACACACCCCCTGACATGACATAGAACCAGATCTCACGCATATGCTGTGATCTTGCGATCGGTGTTGCTATGGCTGCAAGAATGATAATGGCTGCTGCAAAGCAGCATACGACCAGACCATACACCAGTACAAACAGGCTTCTGCGTCCCCAACTGTTAATACTCGTCCGGTTCCATATGGAATATCCGATAAAGCCTATTAATGCCACGATCATAATGGTCGTTACGGCAGCTGTTGTATTACTAAAATAAAGTTTCAATTTAATTTTCTCCTTTTTATCGCTCGTTATGATACCATTCGATGACTGCGTTTAAATTTTCCAGACAAACCCGTCCTTTACCGTTTGTCATCATTTCTAACAGATCATCTTCTTCCGGTGTGCGATCCGTTTTCTCTGCTAAGGATTTTCCGGCTGTTTTTACCATCATGTTCATTGTCATCTTGTATACACCATGCAATTTTTCCAGATCAAAGTTGCCCTGTAATGTAAACAGTGGGATGCTCTTTGGAATGGAGTTCTTGGTACGGACTTCTTCCGTCTGTGTCCCTGTCCGGCTCATACCTACGGCACAGACTGCACGGACATTATATTTTTTTACCATATCTTTATAGCCTTTGATTCCGCCTGCCATGATCCAGCCAAGATAAATGATCTCTGAATGGGCAGGTACTTTTTTCTTTGCTTCTTTTGCACTATATACCGGGAGATGAAGTTCATCTGCTAATAATTGTGCATATTGCACCGTGCTTCCTGCATTTGATGTATAAATAATTGCTTTCATTTTTATTTCCTCCTCTGTCTATCAATCTCTTTTACTGCTTCCTTCTATATCCTCTAATCTCTTTGAAAACCGTTCTACATGCTGCTCCACCATTTCGGTTACATCCTGTTTTTCGTCCGTTTCATCATAAAGACTGTAGAGCAGGAATATCGGTCCATAGAATTCTAATGCTAACTGTCTTGCATCCTGATCGTTTTTGGTAAGTCCGGCAAATATTTTTTCGATATAAGCCACCGGACCTTTTGCAAGATAGTTCTGGTAAAGTCCTGCCATGTCCGGATCGCGGTACTGCTCTAAGGTCAGCATTTTCCGGAACCGGCATGGAAATTCTTCCTCTGTCCAATGTAAAAACTGTACCTTTGTATACTGCTTGATCTTATCCAGTGCGGTGTCTTTATAGCCTGCTATCACTTCTGCCATATTTCCTTCCGGCATCTCATATTTTTTTGCTCTTTCTGCATCCATCTGATTCATTCGTTCTACAATACTTTCTAATATCTCCTGCTTGCTTTTGTAATGCTTATACAACGCGGCTTTTGTAACGCCTAATTCGACTGCGATATCGTTCATGGATGTTCCCATATAGCCGCTTTGCGAGAAAAGTTTTAATGCTTCTTCTAAAATTCTTTCTTTGGTGTTTTTTTCTCTTGTTTCCATTTGCATTCTCCTCTTAAATTAAACAGTGACCGATTGGTTACTTTTATTGTAGTTACCAGTCGGTCACTTGTCAAGGGGGATTTTTTATAGATAGGAAAAACGTCACCGGAGAGGGGTGGCGTTTTTAGGGTTATGGGTATTCTGTTGTTATTGAATGAGCCAATTGTAATCCTGTCTGCAATCTACCACATAATCGGCGTAAACGGTATTATCTACTATCTGGAAAATAAACATATAGCGTTTTTCGAACAATATGAAACGGTAAGCCTTTCTGGGAATATATTCCCCTGTAAGCCACGGACATCTCTGGAGCATCACTTCTAACGAATGAGCTGTCTTTTCAAATTCTACCGTCAGACGTTCGGCTGCTTCCGGGCTGGTCTGTGCTAAAAATGCAACATGTGAAACGAGCATCTGCGTTGCCCGTTCGGATACGATCACACGATACTTACTCTGCTGTTCCATGTCCTTCTGCCTCCCTGATCGCATTTCGCATCATTGCAGTAACTTCCTCAACCGAGTATCCCTTACTTCCACGCATTCTATCTTCCTCAACGGCAAGCAGTTCCTCACGAAGTTTTAGCATTTTTTCTCTACGATTATATGTTCCAATATCCATAACAACCAAATCTCCCTCACCATTTTTAGTAAGGAACACCGGCTCTTCGGTCTTTCTGCACATATCAGCAATTTCATTATAATTCTGACGAATTGCTGCGGATGGACGAATATTCATAGCTATACCTCCCTGTTTTTATAGTGATAGTAATATTCTAATCATATTATACCCATCCCATACAACAGAGTCAATGACATCGGCAAATAACCTCCCCAATATCCCCATTCACACAAATAGCCCTCTCCCTGATTTCTTCCGGTGCATAGGCTTCCCCCGGCATTGATACTCACATAATAAGCATTGGGATTCTGAGCCGCCATCTGCCAAAACGGATATTTGATGATACCGGGAGTGTTCATTCCAACGCCAAGCTCTAATAACAACATTTTTGTCTCTTTATGCCTGCGGAGAAACTCAGAATATCTTTCGGCCGCACGATACCAGCCATCATCCTGAACAAACGTATCATCCGCCCTTAAGTTCATGGTCATTGGCTTTCCACAGACAGGACAATGCGGTATTAACGCAGTTGGTATCTTCATATCTTTCTGCTGTTTGAGCATCTCACGCACGACCTCTTCATTATCATAAGTGGTACGATGACAGGGTTCGCTGCACTGAAACAGTCCGTAATCTCCCTGTGTATAAAATAACCTCTGTTTGTCAAACCCGGCTTTCTGGAACTGGTGATCCACATTTGTCGTCAGCACAAAATAATCTTTATCTTTTACAAGTTCAAACAGTTTTTGATAGGTTCCATTGTCGCAGTCCATATAGCGGTTGATTAAAATATATCTCGACCAGTAAGCCCAATGTTCTTCAAGACTCTCAAGGGGATAAAATCCACCGGAATACATATCTTCAAAACCATACTTTTCTATAAAATCAGAAAAATATTTCTGACTATGTAACAAAAAAAGAACACACAACTGTGAAAGGACGCAACTCCCCCTCACTCCATCACCGGCAGGACAAATCTTGAGCAATACCGCCGGCTTTCGATTTCACGACCTGTATATGGAGCAACGATACCAAGGACACGCGGATTACCTGCAAGTGTCAGGCCGCGCGCCTTCACCTCCCGCCCCAGTGTCAGCCACGCCTCATCCACACCGGAATAATCACCGCAGTACAGCACCGATAACACACGACATTCCGGTAATACCAGCGCATCTGCAGGTGCTTTTTCCGGTTGCACGGGAACACAGACAGTATAAGGATATGGCTCACTGCTGATATAACCCTCTAAATAGTCCTGTCGATCCGAAATCGTAAACAATGGCTCTTCGGAGAGAACACAGCCCTGTCGGACACATTCGCTGTAAAAATCGTACATATCCGCGTACTTATCTGCAACCGTACGCCCCATACACTCCCGCATCCGGCAGGTCACAGCAGGCTGCCGCATGATCTGCACGGAGATACCCGGCGCCTCCATCGTCCGCAGTCGCAACTCTTCTACGCTGCGTTGGATCTCCTGCAGACGGCTCTCTAACGTCGCCAGCAGCGTCGATATTTCACCACCCTGAGCAAAGTAGTCTGCGATCTGCTCTGTAGTAAGCCCCATACTCTTGAATTTTTCAATCTGCAAAATGCGTGCCACATCGTGGTTATCGTAGTACCTTCGCCCACTCTCCGCTGCAATATAGGCAGGCGTAAGCAACCCTTTTTTCTCCATGCGCATCAATGTACTACGGGAAAGACCGCAGGCATGGGCTGCTTCCGTGATCTGAAATAGCTTTTTTGTATCCTTTTCCATATTTTTCGTTCCAACCCCTTGCTTCGTTCATAGATGAACAATGTATAATACCATTATTAAGAAAGTCTGCCTTGATGTCAAGTCCATAGGTGAACAAAGAATATTGAGGAACATATTAAAAGGAGGGAATGAACCATGAAAGTTCGGAAAGGAGTATTCGGAGCAGTACTGCTCCTATGTGCCACGCTGTGCATGACAAATGTAACTGCATTGGCAGATGACGGCACACATACACACCCGATCTGTGGTACAACGCACACAGACATCGGTGACCATACGGGAGAATGTGCAGATGTCGTATGGACGGCGTGGGACGGAACATCGGATATTGACTATGGTGACGACAACACCGCCTACGTCTATCTGAGCGGCAATGCGGCACGAAGCGAACAACTCACTGTCAAAGATGGAAAAACGCTCTATCTCTGTCTGAACGGATACAGCATCACGAGAACCACTGATTCGACAGACGCTTTTGATGCGGTCATCCGCGTTTATGGTAACGCACAACTCGTATTGTGTGACTGTAAAGGCAGCGGCACAATCACTCACTCGGCCGACGTGTACGGAAGGGGTGTAAGACTCGGGGACAGCAGTTCAACGGGCGATTTTATTATGTACGGCGGTGAGATTAGCGGGAACCGTATAGACATTTCTACTCATAGTGCTGCCGCCGGCGACGGTGCCGGCGTGGAAGCGCAACAAAGCGACTTCACGATGTACGGCGGTAAGATCACCAATAACCACGTCATTAACGGGTCAAACAATGAGGGCGGCGGTGTAAATATGCATACCGGCGGCACTTTCACGATGTACGGCGGTGAAATCAGTGGCAATGCATGTTCCGACACCGGTGGCGGCGTGATATCGGCGGGCACTTATCTAAAGCTATACGGCGGCACGATCAGCAACAACACAGCAGATAAGCGTGGCGGTGGTGTATTCACGAATATGACCCTTACCATATCCGACGGTATTACCATTACAGGCAATAAATCTGAGCAAGGTGGCGGTATTTACACATACGACGAAAATATCACTATCAACGGCGGCAATATCACAGGCAACACCGCAACCTACGGTGGCGGTGTATATCACATAGGCGATTATCGGACCTGTGATACTTTAACAATCTCCGGCTCAGCAACCATTACCGGGAACACTGCAACAGATGGTGGCGGCGTTTATGTGGAAAGCGGCAAAAACACCTCAAATTGGAACAAAGGCCAAGGTGCACTCCAAATCAATGGCGGCAGCATCACAAACAATACCGCAACCGGCAATGGCGGTGGTGTTTACATCAATGAACGCGGACTACTCACTATTACGGGCGGCAACGTCACAGACAACACCGCGACAGTTAACGGCGGCGGTGTATATTTTAACGGTGAAAGCAAAAAATTCAATATTTCCGGTAACATCAACGTCACCGGGAACAAAAAGAGTGGCAAAGCAAACAATATCTATTTGCCTAACGGACAGATCATTAAAATTATGGGTGAACTGACAAACACTGCCCCGATTGGTGTCACAACGGAAGTGGAGCCAAATAGTTCTAATTACGTTCAAATTGCTTCCGGTCGTGCGGCATATGCCACCCCGGACAAATTTCAGTATGAAAACAACGACACCTCGATCAGTGCCGTTCTTAGTGGAAGCAACAACCTTCTCGTTGCATGCGAACACAACTGGGGAACAACCTGGCAGACGGACTCTACCAGCCATTGGCATTCATGTTCTATCTGTAATGGAAAGGACAATATAGTCAACCACTCCGGTGGCACTGCCACCTGTACAGAAAAAGCCATATGCGAAGGCTGCAGTCTGCCGTATGGCAATACCCCCCCTGGTCACGATTTTACCGGCGGCACATGGCAAACTGATGCTGACCATCATTGGAAAAAATGCTCCCGCTGTGATGTCACCGACACGGAATCCCCTCATGAGTGGAATAGCGGCAAAGTGACTACACAGCCTACCTGCACAACAGCAGGGCAGAAAACCTATACCTGTACCGTATGCTCTGCAACAAAAGTAGAAACATTAGATGCACTTGGTCATAATTTTGCCAAATACGATGCAAAGGCTGCGACCTGCACGGAAATCGGTTGGAACACTTATTTTACTTGCACCAACTGCAATTATACGACCTACAAAGAGATCGCTGCTCTCGGTCATGACAAGGTTTCTCATAAAGGCAAGGCTGCGACCTGTACAGAAAAGGGCTGGAATGCTTACGACACCTGCTCACGTTGCGATTACACCACTTACAAAGAAATTGCTGCCCTCGGTCATGATTTCACCAGTAACACATGGCAGAGTGATGCCCACAGGCATTGGAAGAAGTGCTCCCGCTGCAAAGCTGCCGGAAAAAAGACTCAACATACCGGTGGCACGGCAACCTGTAAGGACAGAGCCGTTTGTACCACCTGTTCTAAGTCCTATGGTACACTGGATGCCAAACATCATGTAGGCGGAACGGAAATCCGGGACATGGTAGAACCTACCATCAAAAAAGCAGGTCATACCGGCAACAGCTACTGCAAGGGCTGTAATACCAAATTAAATTGTCCGATGGCACGGTCATTCCTGTTATTTCTAACCTGTCTACCGGTAAGAAGAACGATTTGGCAACGGCACTCAAGGACATGGAAAAGTTTTTAAACTCTCATGGCAGTAATTACACAGCTAAGCAGAAAAAACAGCTTATTGCCAACATAAATGCAATAAAATCTGCTCTGAAAAGCATTGAAAACACGGAAAAAGCCGTGAAAAAAGCGGAGGCCATGCCTGCCGCTGACAAGATTCAGCCTGATGACAAAGCTGCCATCGCTGCCTACGAAGACGCAAAGAAGGCTTACGATGCTCTGTCTGCTGGCGAAAAGAACATGGCAGGTGAACACACCAAGGCTATCCTGGATACTATGTTGAAGGCCTTAACCGCCTATGATATCACTTCAGGCGACGGCAGCACCTGGAAGGAAAATAACAAGGATAACGGCTTGACCTTCAAGGTCAATGGCTACCATAAGAAATTTGCCGGCATCGTCATCAACGGTACGGTCGTGGATAAAAAATACTACGAAATTGAGGCTGGTAGTACCATCATCACCTTAAAAGCTGAATATTTGCAGACACTGCCTGCAGGAAATTACACACTCCTTGTTCAGTACACGGATGGCAGCACGGATGGAGAGGACACATTCACCATCACGAAAAATGAATCTGCTACTCCGTCAGATCCTACAAATCCTACTGACCCATCCTCTCCGAAAACCGGGGACAATAGCCATCCTGTCGTATGGATCGGTATTCTGATCGTCTGTGCAGGCATATGGATGTTACTGTTCTTTAAAAAACAGAAGCAAGAAACAAAATAATAAATATTTAACGTAAAAAGCGGGAGTGCATCGTTCAAATGCACTCCCGCTGAAATTTTATTCTCATATTCTCTTCCGAATCACAATATATTTAATCCTGATTTAATTTCTTTTATATTCCTGATCCAGTCGTCTAAAAACTCCATCTGCTCTTCTGTATGAAACCAATGCTCCCCATCCTTCATGACCGTAAGTGATGCACCAATGCGTCCCGCAAATTCGGATATTGTTTCTATGGATGTCAGATTATCTTTTTCTCCATATAAAATACAGGTTGGCACATTCCAGACAATCGGATGCTCGCGTACATAACACAGGTATTCCCAGGAAAGTGTTTCTCCAAATTCCGTAGAAATTTCCTTTTTGATGCGCAGTTCTTCTTCTGTTACGTTCGCCCACATCATCATATCCATAATTAATTTTTCCATGTTTACGACCGGGGAAATGAAGATTGCCTGAGCAATCTGTTGTTCAGTAAGAGCACTCATTGAAAAAAATGCTCCTATGCTGTTTGCGATCAATGTAACCGAATCATACCTCTGACTATGCAGTTCAAAAAAAGAGGAAAATTCCTTTTGTGCCTCCCACGGATTTTGCGCCTGATAGTCAAAACCGATCACATCACTTTCTGCAAAAAAGGGCTTGTAGTGTTCTGCCTCGTTGGCGTTACCGCCTTTTCCATGTACATATATTACTAAATGTTTCACCATTCTGCCCCCTTTACTTTTTACAGACTAATATTCAAATGCAACCATTCTGCATTCGTCACAGCAATTTGCTGCTATATTGGTTCTGTGACTCGCCTTTAAAGGTGTGATCTCTACGAATCCCTCTGATTTTTTCGCGTTTTCAAACACTCCCGGCACTTCATTCGCAAAACTGAATGCTCCGTCTTTGCTTGTAAATAAATAACCTGTTCTCATTTCTTTTCCACATTTTGGACACTTCATACCCTATTCCTCCATTTCTCTTCTGCTAAGTTCTATGCTCGTTCTCAACTGCTCTTCAAATTTTTCTGCCTTGATCAATGCGATTCCCTGTTTCTCGTCTCCGAGAACTACCAGCCGGTCTCCTTCTTTTAATTCAAACGTATCTCTTGCCTCTTTTGGGATCACGATCTGTCCACGGTTTCCGACCTTGACCGTTCCCCATAGGAATTTTCCTTCCGGTGGCGGTGCAACCTTCGTCTTTCCGACTTTCTCCTCATAATGGAGCAGTGCATCTATCTTAATTCCATAAAAAGCGGCAAGCCTGTCGCATTTTTCAATATCAGGCATTGTCTCTCCCTGCTCCCATTTTGCGTAAGACTGTCTGGAAATCCCTATGACCTCTGCGACCTGTTCCTGTGTCATGCCTTTTACGTTCCGCAGCATAACCAGATTTTCTGCTAACACCATAGACCATCTCCTTTCTGATAAGTCTATTATAGCTCCGTTTTATCTCTTTTTACACCATACAAACTTATCATTTTATTTAGATTCATGTTAACTTTGGTTGCGTTACTTTATATCTTGGTATCCAAATTCTTCTTTACCGTTTAGAATCCATCAGATAAAGATGTATGCCAAGCACCGCATTAAATCCTGTGGCAGCAAAGACACTGAACCGTTCTACGACTCCAAAATATGCTTTTGGAACCATGTTCATCCCCAATGCTCCTACCAACATCATTCCTAATGCAATCCCTGCACAGATACCATAGGATCTGCAGCTCTTATCTTTAATCCCCGCAATGATAATTATGACTAATGACACGATAGACAAAACTACCACCAACACTGTAGAGACAATGTGCATACATCATATAAGCTGCTCAACTGATTCCACAGGGAAAGTGATGGTGCATTTGCCGCACTCAGATCACTGACCGCCTGCGCCATCCAGTCATACCCCGGATATGCCATAGGAGAAAAAACAACTGCTGCCGTATAAGACAAAAATGCCACAATCCCTAACAATCCACAATAATTTAATAAACTTTTTTTCATGCTTCCTTCCTCCTCTGTTAAACCCGCTGCTCTGTATCTTAGCGGTTTCTTTCCACTGCGTTTTCTTCACAAAACCATTTCAGGTACTCGTCCATCAGATCTTTTTTCCGGTCAGTTGCTTCATATTTTCCGGTCTGTTTGTCCAGTCCATAATCCATCAGTCCATGAGGTGTTAAGACTTTTGCTGCCGTCCATGGCAGCAAAACACTATATATGAACAGCCAGACTAAGATTTACTAATTTTCTCCCAAAGTCACAAAAGCAATCCCAGTTTTGTGCAATTTGCCAGCCACTAAGTTGTGAGCTGTCTTTTGAACCGTCTTTTGACACTCTAAACTTTTAAGGGAATATTTTAAAAATTCTTTTAGAAGATGTTCATGGCATCTGTACGTTCCCTGATCACCGCCAGATAACGTCTGGAATTTTCCGTATGGTTTTCCTGCTCTAAGAGGTCAAGGTAACCACAGATTGCGGTCAGCGGTGTACGCAGATCATGTGAGATATTCGTAATGGCAGTTTTTAACTCTGCATCTCCATTTTGCAGGCGCAAACGTTCCTTTCGCAGCCCACGAAGCTGAGCATTGATGCGGGCAGCCAGCATGCAGACTGCCCGGTCACCGGATGAGATTGAAAGTAATGTATTTGTGTCCAGTTCCAGCTTTTCCTCTAATTCCTCGGCACTCATTTCCCGGATCATATGTCCACTGTCAATAAATCCATAGTGCGTCGCAAGGCGTGCCAGTTCATCTAAAATATGACTGGAGATCAAAACCGTGATCCCATGCTCCCTGTTCAATTTTAAGATCAATTCGCGCATTTCGATAATGCCATGCGGGTCCAGTCCATTGACCGGCTCATCCAATACCAGAAAATCCGGATTACCTGCTAATACCACTGCAATCCCAAGTCTCTGCCGCATCCCCAGAGAAAAATTCTTTACTTTCTTATTGCCGGTATTTTCCAATCCGACAAGACATAGTAAGTCCGAAATTCCTTCGTCTGACGGCACTCCTAACACACGATACTGCTGCCTGATATTATCTGCCGCAGTCATGTCCATATAAATGGATGGTGTTTGCCTGATGCCTCTCTCAATTTACTTCGCAAATGGCTGATATGTGTCTTTAAGGAATTCTCCGTACAATCCGGGGTATCCATGCTGATGCGGTCTAATAAAACGGATTTCGCTATTACCTGTTCGGGATTTTGCATCAGAAGTTTTAAAATGGCATATTCGGTTCTTGTTAAATTGACCTGTTTTCCGGCAACGCAAACAGAATGTGATGCCGTGTCTATCGTCAGTTCCTCATAGGTGTAAACGGGAGATGACCGGGGCGAGGATTTTTCTCTTAAACGGACTGCAATCCTCGCAAGCAGCTCCTTGGTATCAAATGGCTTGGTCAGATAATCAACTGCACCGCCGAGCAACAACTCCACTTTATCTTCTACCGCCGTCTTGGCACTGACAACGATCACGGGAATCCCCTGTATCTGAGGTAAAATATCCTCACCGGACATTCCGGGTAACATTAAATCTAACAATATCAGATCCGGTTTCTTTTCTTTTAAAAGCAGCAGTGCTTCCGTCCCGGAATAGGCACGCTGCACCAGATAGCCCTCCCGTTCTAACACTTCCTGTTCGAGATTGCCGATCGCAACATCATCGTCAATGATCAGAATGGTTTCCATGTTACTCTCCTTCTTGGTTTGTCTGTTAATTACCCTGTTAGTAACCGTTTGGTCACTTGTCAAATGTTTTTTGAAAACATATAAAAGCACCAAATGATCTATCTTACATCATTTGGTGCCTGGTTCATAAGTTTTGTCCCTGATATTGTACCGTTATAACGTAAACGATTTTGTTGACTTCATCAATACGAAAAATAACAATATAATTATCGATCAACAACTGCCTATAACCATCTTTCGCATATCTGCCTTCCGTACGTTCCTGATGAGAATATGGAAAAGTTGCTAACTTCAAAATAGCTTTTTTAATTCTTCCTAACTGCTTTTTTCCATTCTCAATATCTGACTTTTCATTTGCAATATATTCGTAAATACTGTTTAATTCGCGTATCGCCCTAGGAGTTATCTTTACCTGGTATTTATCCAAAATGCTTTTTCTCCAGTTCTTCAAATACTATATTGGCATCTGTTGCTTCTGCCCCATTCAAGACTTCCTGTTCAGATTCATAAATAGCCTGGTCTATGCGGTTAATTCGTGCAAATTTGTCATATAATTCACTGCTCATTACTACCAGATCACTATACCCGTTTTTCGTAATAAAGATAGGTTCCTGCTGCTTATGTGCAATGTTAGAAATTTCAGTTGTATTCCGCAATTCCTTAATAGGCATGATAAGAGGCATATTGACTCACTCCTTTCTATGACATAATTATAGCATAATTATGTATTTCGCACAATGAACAACTTCGAACCTCTCCAACTTACAATTTAATATCGATCGGTTTATAAGCAACCTGTTCTGTTGTACTCTGTTCATTCGATTTTGCCGAAGTTTTTACGACAGATTTATGTTGTGAATTCTAAAATAAAATCCTCCTATTACTGATTGGTCAAAAGAAGCACTGCCAGCAATCCGACAAACAGAACACTTACCACGACCGCTATCACAAAAAACAACTTATCCGTTTTCGCCCTGTCTTTTAATAATCGATTCACGATACCATAAAGGGCAAGTCCCAAAAAACCTCCCGCTGTATTTGTGATCAGATCCGTGATGTCAGTCCGTCCAACCGCTAAAACATATTGGGCAATTTCTAAGCACAGACTTGTCCCTGCGATCATCAGCAATTTAGTTTGAAATTTTGACTTAGGAAAAAGCATTTGAAGATAGATTCCCATCGGCATAAAAATCAGAACATTATCAAGCATCTCTTTGAAATGGTATGCTCCTCCAATGCCCTTGCCATAATGAAATGGTATGAGATTTAAGGCTCTTCCCCTGTCCAAAGCCTCCATGGAAAACTGTAATTTAAAGAGTATGATCCAGATCAGAAGCAGCAAATACACGAAAAAAAGAAGCTGTGTGAAGTGGTTTGATTTTCTTTTCATATGTAAATTCCTCACTTTTCTGTTATCTTATTCTTGATTAAGTATAACAAATGCAGCTTCTTTATTCTTTGCTGTTTCTATAAGATTTTATTAAGATTTCTGAAAAACTAAAATTATATTACAATATCATTTTCAATCGTTTTATAATCTCATTGTTCCTGATTAACACCTCATTTTTTAGAGCTACTATGCCTACCTATCCCGTCATTCTAAAGCTTCATCAATATATACTTTTCTATATTGATCTATTACCAAAACATCTAATAGCTTCTACCTCAAAATATACTATGTGTTTTAATATATTCTTTTACAACCTCTTCCAAACAATCCTCATCATATATTAACCTTCTTGCTCTAATTCCATATTTGCGTATAAATATTTCCACTTCTCTTATTGGTTTCTTTATGTCAATTGTATATTCTTTACAGTTTTCCAAAGTACAGTTTACAAGGGACTACACAGGGTAGGTATCTGACGGGAGGGGTGCCGCCAGTCAGATTTTCCATGTGATGTTCAAGCTGTCGCTTGTGGCGGCTATGGTGGTGATCATCAAATCCACCACACGCCGCTTGTCATCAAAAGATACATTCTCCCAGGTATCGAGGTAGCCGGAAATCTGGCTGACCTGTTCCGGGCTGATGGCCTCCACAGTCAACTCCGCTATCCTTGCCAGAAGTTCCTGCTTGCGCCCGTCCAGTTCCGCTATCTTCACATTCACATAGGAGAACAGGACATTGTTTGCCCCCGTCAGACTGTCCACCAGCTTTTCAATCTCGCTGTCTACATGGGCAAGTTCCACTTGCAGGGCGGTGATTTTCGGGTTTGCCTTTGCCGCTTTCTTTTTTCCTGTCAGCGTCTTGTAGCTTGCCAGCTTCTTTACCATCTGCTGATAAACAACCGCTTCCAGTTCCGAAGTGATGATTTTCCCACAGCCAGGACAGCTTTTATTGTCCAGCCGTTTCGTGCAGCGGAGATACTGTTTGCCGGAGGGATTGTAGATACTCATAAGAGCATACCCGCAATTCCCGCACTTGATTTTTCCTGCCAGCCATGTGTGGGTGGCTTTCCGGGCAGACTGGATTTTCATGTTGTTCATCAGCTTCTTGCGGCAGGTCAGCCAGGTGTCGGAGGGGACGATACCCTCATGGGGAGCCAGTACCAGCATTTGGTCTTTTAAGTCGTTTTTCTTGCTGGCCTTTACATCTCGCCCTTGATACAGATAGCAGCCGTTCATGCCCGTAAAATCGGCAACGTCATTGACAATGACTGTACCTTGACTTTTGAAAAATTCGTACACATCAAGGTCTGCCTGCACATAGACAGGAT
>OIDQ01000322.1_pt1 | contig 25112 bp, 30 predicted proteins | sample 1581511 | NCBI WGS metagenome assembly OIDQ01 (sample SAMEA3882526, study PRJEB24775) | human gut metagenome | biome: human-associated habitat; feature: intestine environment; material: feces | place: Netherlands | collected 2009/2010
CAAACCGGTGCCGACCACCACGGTGCCGAGCATACGGTCGGTCCAGACACGTTGCTCGTCTGCCGGCAAGGTTGTGATGCCCATCATCGCGGCTGACCAGAGCCACACGGCGTCATCGATCTGGGAGATGTCTTCCTTGATTTCGATGGTGTCGTCGGAGGAGAATTCCTTCACGACGCGTGCTCCTCGCGGCTTGCGGATGAGATGCACGTTGAGGCCGCACATCTTTGCCGAACCGGTGTTGCCGCAGGCGGGTGCCTCCATGCCGTCGTTGTCTGCATGGCCGCAGGAATAGACGGTATCCGTCCATCTTCCATTGAGGGGAATGGAGCGGTAGCAGAGGTCGTAGTTCTCCGCGATTTCGCCCGTGAGCCAGATCTTGACCTCGGCGATGAGGGAGCCGCAGATTTCCTCTCCGTCTCGTCCCGTCACCCAAGTGGAGGAATCGCAGGCACGGGCCGCATAGCAGATCGACCCGCTGAATTGAGACCCCTCGAGACGAAGGGACAGGTTGAAGATGGAGTGTCCGCCGTGCGGATAGCCGATATGGCGGTGCGACGGTGCCTCCGTCTGCGGTCCGTTGCCCCAAGTCGAAACCCAGCAATGGGCCATGATGACGGCGCCATCGTCATCGGGAACATCCACCAAATCGCGCGTCACATACCAACGGTAGATCGGCTGGGGAGGAAGTTCCTTGCGATTGGTCACATTATGCAGCCAACCAGAAGGCTGCAGCGTGGGAGTTTCATCCGAGTCGGGCATGAATCCAACGCAGGTGACATTATCGCCGATTTTGGCCGTCTTCTTGCTATTTTTCACATATCCGTGGCAGCGAGCTTCAACGATATTCCACTGAGCATCAGTCTGCCCGGCCCATTCACCGGGCCTTGCATAGCAGTTAATTCCGAGCTGACGGCCGTTGGTTGCATCGCTGCCGTTAAGATTTAGGCGTTGGCCATCGCCGTCCGAGGTCAGGAACCAGCACTTATGGTCGGTCTCGTTGGATACGCTGGGTTCATGCGTGACCCACCATGACTTCGTAATAGGAGAACCCTCGCCGAGTTTCCAGATATTGGCAACGGAAGACAATACGTTATGGTTGCCATCGGTCTTGGGGGTATCATGCCCTTCATTGTTGAGGTCGTGGATGAGTCCAGGACCTGCTAGATTAGCGATGGCAAAGGTGAAGGTGCCGAGACCGTCGCTATTAAAGGGCTTAAATACCCACAATGCATTGATGCCATCATAGTTATCCCAGATGACAACACTGCGACTGTTTTCGTAATTTACAACTGGAATGCCGTTTTCTTTACCCCCCTGACTTAGATCAAGGTGCTTATCGGGATGGGCGGCCGGATGCAGCTTGAAGATGCCGCCATAAAGCGACACATCATTTTCGAGATATATTTTCTCGGTAATGATGTTCCGTGAATTATCGCCGGGAGCCCATTGGGTTAGGGGATGACAAACATCTGGATACCCTTCATAGCCGTTCTGCCTATGATTCCATGATTCTCCTTCGATGTTGGCATAAAGGTTGAATAGCTCACACTTAGCGGAAACGGTTCGCTTTTTTTCATCTTTTTCCCTACGGACCCAATGATCATAGCAGCCGCTTTGATAGAGGTCATGCTGGCGCCAGCCATTGTTCCAACTCGTAGTATAGGAGTCTTCATTGATTAGATTGCCGCTTGTGGTTCCGACCTCGACATTTCCGACTCTGCAGGAAATACGATTATCGTCACCGTCATAGTTGCCCTTCCAAAGGGCAACTCCATGTGAGTCGTAAGAACTACAGAAAAAATAGGGCAGGAATACTAAATGGTCATATAGTTCATTGGAGTAATCGCATTCGTAAACCATACCGAAAGCATAAGACAGCCTCTGATTCCAACCGGCATGAACATCCCAGTCAATTGGACTATTGACTTGGCCGAACCAAGAGTCGCTGACTCCTTGAGCGCGATTGTTATGGGTAAGCCTGTTATCCGTGCCGCCCCAATAACCGCCTAGCCAAACACCCGGATTTGCGAGAGCAGATGCCTGTTTTGGAAGCGTTTCGATGAAACCGAGACCGGCGAGCGTGGCAAGCGCCGCAAAAAGTCCTCGACGGGAGAACGCGAAATCAATCGATTTGGTTTTTTCGGATTTATTGATTCTATTCACGGTTGGTCTCCTCACGGTAAAGAAGGCAGACAAGAAGAACTGCTACAAGCGCATATATTCCAAGTGACAGGTAGTCCCAACGGAAAGCATCAATTGAAGCGGTAACGATACTGGACACAATTCCGCACAAGATATACGTTCGTTTTCGATTCCAAGAGCAAGCTGTGAGAAGAAACACGACGAGCGGAAGAACCGTAATACGTCCTTCAAGATATAGATAGCCAAGCAGGGTATGCCACGGTCCGAATACTGGAAACCCGACAAAATGGTACATAGCAAATGTCCATACAGCCTGAACCAGCGGAGCCGCCGCCAGGCAGCACGCCGCGAAAAGTATTCCGTTTCGTCCGATGCCGATATGCTCAAACAGACTGTTGATGGACTCTTTAGACGACCTGCGCGATTTCGAGTCGTTGCCATCGGTTTTTACGTCATCCATCTAGGCACCCCAATCATAGATTCGCTAACTCAATTGATGCTAGCGGCACCGATTTAGATTCGCCCCGACTTGCCGCAGCGGCAACGGCGCCGCCGAAACTGCTAGAATGTGCTCGAAATGATTTCCATTTGGAGGAACTCGGTGATTTATATCCTTATGGCGGCGGTCGCCCTCTTAGCCATCGCCTACATCGTCTATCGCATCCTCGACCTGATGGCCCGCAGGAAGTTCGCCCAGAGCTACAGCACTTGGGAACCCGACCTCGAACAGTACTATCGAAGGCATTCGCCCTACGTTCGGGTGGAAAGCAGTTCTACCGATAGGGAGGAGCAGGAAAGGGCCGAGAAGCTCGCCAAGGCGATGGAAGATTTGCTCAGGATGCAGGGGATGATATAGGGGGCGATTCCGGCTAATTTGCCTACCGGCAGCCCTCGTCCCTCACAGGGTCGAGCTCGCCGGATAGTTCCACCTCGTCGCGCTTGGCATCGAGCAGATCGTCCAGCCCCCGCTCATCGAACAGTTCCGCAACGCGGTCGAGATCGAGGTCGTGCCACTCCGTGTCCCCGCCGATGCCGTCGCGAAAGGCATTGAAGCAGGCCACATGCGACCGAGCCGCCAGATCAACTGGGCAGGTCTGTTCGGGCTTCATTCCGAGGTTCGCCGCCTTATCGGGCAGCTCATACCCTATCATCTCGCGTTTTCCGCGTTTTGACAGGAAGCGCGAGCACCGCTCCGGATGAAACGCCTCGTAGGCGAGCACGCTGCTTGCATTGCATCCGAAACGCTTAGCGAATGCATTTTCACGCGTCCTCATGAAGCTGTTCCGCTGCGATGCGGATGCCCGTTCTTCCCTCGCCTCGTCGTTACGCTCTGCGATTTGGTCCGGCGTCATCTCGGGAAAGTCCGCACAGACCGCATCCTCATTCAATCCGAAGAACTCAGTCTCGCGTGCAAACCGCCCCGTATGGTGCCAGGACTTGTATTCGAGATAGGCCTCGGCGAGCTTCGCCCTGCTCATCGTCTCGATATCCGGGTTGTAGGCGAGATCGAAGTCGGCGCAGTAGTCCTTGATGGCGGAGATAATCGCGCCGCGCGTCCATTTGGACATCGGCATCTCGCCCGACTCATATGCGGCCTTGGCGCGGACGCTCATGGATACCCCCACGTACCCGCCCTGCCCGTAACTCACGGCTCCCATGGCTACCACTCCGTATCGTCGAAGGAGTTCTGCCAGTAGTCGTCGTATAGGTCGCTGCGTTCCTCTTCAAGGCATTGGTTGTAGAGCGCTGCCTCGTCTTTCTTGTAGCAGATGAACTCGTCGATTTGCGAGGACTCGTTGTTCCACTCGTCTTGCTCTCTATGTCTCGAGCTCAGCTCCATACTTTGCATATAACCAAGTGCGGACACGCCGGAATACGGGCCGCCGCGGCCGCTGAACAGTTTGATGACGTCCTTGCACTCGGCATCGGTGAGCGAGCATTCCGCGCCCTCGTAGGGGTCGTAGCCCACGATGACGATATCCCCATAGAGTACATCGGCCGGCTCGCCAGCCACGACGGTCTGGCCGGTCAGGGGAGACTCGCGCCTCTCGTCCGCCATCTCCTGAGTGGCCCAGACAGCGCGGTTTGCTGGGCAGGCAACCCGTCCGGCCGCATTGACATAGACGCACACCGCATCGCCGAGAGCTTTATCCGGTAGCTCCTCCGACACATTGGCGACCCTCTCGCCGAGGAGTTCCTTCAACGCCTCGCCGCAGCTTCCGTCCTCATCGATCGGCAACTCGATTTCGCGGCATTCGGCGTTTACGGGGACCAGGACCGCACGCAGCGTATCCATTACCGCTCACCACCCTGACGCGTATTGTCCTCCACTGTTTCACTGCCCGAATTGACCAACTCGGCCTCGTCGCATTTCGACTCCCCGAGCTCGTCGAGGCCGACCTCTTGGCTCTCTTCCTCGAGCCTCTCATTGAAATGCTCGGCCGAATCGATAATGCCGTCGATGTCATAGATTTCATGATCATCGTTGTAGTAGAAGAGCTCACCGACGCTGAGTTCAGGGTGATCCACTACAACCTGAGCGAAGCGGTTCATGTCGGCAACGGTCTCGCCCATGTCGAAATCATGCCAGGAGTACTCGCTGAACCTCCCGTGGAGTTCATAGTCGGACATGACGATATCGCCCACCGCGACCCCCTCCATATCCGCTATGGACTGGAGGGCGCTATCGAGCTCTCCCGCATCCATCGGCAGCGTCATCCGATAGACGAGATTGGAACCTGTTTCCGCCAAATCGCGGCTCTCGGCATAGATGACGATACGGTCGGCGGCGAAATCGCGGTCTCCCTCGAATGCCGCCTGCTCGAGTTCTTCCAGATCGAATTTCATCAAGTCGATGCCTTCGGCATCGCGGTCGAAGATGCCGCTGGGGGTAAGGCAGACCTCTCCACCCGACTCCATCTTGGCTCCCAATGCCTCGGCGGGTACGTTAGCGAGCAGCTCGATGGTTCCGGCGAGACTCCCCTTGGCGCCATCGGGAAGTCGCTCATCGGCCAAGCAGGTTTCGAGTTCCTCGGAAGCTCGGTCGATGAGCGTGAGGCCGTATGCCCGTTGCAGGTCGGCGGGGATCGGGTGCTCGTTATCGATATCGACCGAATAGCCCGTGAACGGCATCTGCTCTGCCTGCATGATGACGTTGCCGACCATGAGCGGGTCGACCGGCACATCGAAGTTGTCGCAGTAATCGCGGACGGCGTCGTAGTCGATGTCGGGATTCCTCTTGACGCACTCCGCCATGGCGTTCAGGCTGCGCAAGTTCACGTTCTCGTCCTCGGCGAAGTGCAGCTTGCCGAACTCACCGGTAGCTTGGATATCTTCGACGGTGTAGCCGTGGGTGCCGTAGCGTGTCACCTTATCGATTACCTTTTGCAAATCGTCTAGCGCCATCGGTAGGGTGACGCTGTCATGCGGGGCACGGTCGTAATAGGCCGCATCGCTCATTGCGACATCGACCTTGATGCATCCGGTATCCTTCATCGCCCAGTCTCCTTACGCTCGGGTTTCTCGCTACGGTCTGCTTCCCCCGCGACAAAGTCGGCTTCAGCCTGCTTCTCATCGCAGAGGTCATCGAGGCCTCGCTCGGAGACGTTTTTAGTCGGCTCCAAGCCGAGCGTCGAGCCGTCGATCTCGATTTCCACGGCGCTGACACGCCCGCCGGCGGGCATCTTCGCCTGACCGCTCGCGATGGCGATGCCCTGTGCGCAGGCATTCTCGATGCACCTGTGCCCGAATCCGTGAGCGGACTGATTGATATGGATGCGCACGTTTGCCATCGGGATATCGAAGCCCGCCTGGCGCAGGGCGCAGCGGATGGCTGCCTTCTCCTCGACCACACGGCCCACACCGCGCCCATGAAGGCCGGTGAAGCTCATCGAGGGCATGCTCGGGTGCTCGTCGATGCTGACGGATACCTTTCCCTTACCTTCGATAAATAGATTGCAAAATCCGTTGCCCATTTTCAGCCTCCTTGGCTACTTGTCTTGTTCGTTGTCGGGGGCTTCGCGGTCACCCATCGCGCTATCCGCGACGAGGTCGGCCTCTTCGCTCTTCGCATCGCGGAGATCGTCGAGACCCTGCCCACCCTGTTTGAGGTCGATATTCTCCACCTCGAGCTCCGCATTGAACGTGATGCCGTCGGCGAGCTCATACCGCTCGACGCACTGTTCTGCATCCGCAAGGTTCGAGGCGATCCGCTCCATATCGGCGGGCTTGAGCGTCTCTTTCATATGGTCGTTCCCAAGCTCGTCGATCGTGTCCGCGACAGCCTTGACGGAAACGAATCCGATGGGGAATTTCCTATCGGGATTGACTCCTGCGAGCGAGAAATCATCGGCGTTTCGGCAAGCAAACTGGACTCGGCCATGAACGGCGAGAACCTCATATACTTCGTTAATGGCTCGCGACGAGAATTCATCGTTGAAGTACTCGATATCGCAACATGCGTGCGATGCTGCACCGTGGGAAAGGGCCACGCCTAGTACGAATTCGGGGGAGATTTGGCCGTTACGGTAGTCCTCGACAGACAGCTTGGAATCGAGCTCATCGGCATAGTTTTCAATGACTTCAGGATAATCATCGATATAGGCATCGATATATTCCGAGGCAAGCGCATGTTCTGAATTGCAAAGGGACCCTTTGCGTTTATCCAGCTCGCTATGGGCGATCTTGCCAACGAGCTCCATATCCAGCCCGCCGGACTCATACAAATCTGAAATGCACGGCTTGTCCTCTGCCATGGCTGCTCCATCTCTCTTGCTTTCTGACCTATCCCAGCGTACTTTCGGAGCGTTCTGCCCTCCGAAGGGGGGGACGAAAGTAGCCTTCGCTCCAATAGAAAAGGGGAGGGATGGAAACCCATCCCTCCCTGCATCCAATGGCTGCTGGAGCTTAACGCTGGACGTTTTGGGCGCTGCGGTCCTGGGAGCCGCCGTCGCGCTCACTTGCCTCGGCGGTCTTCTGTTCGCACAGATCGTCGAGACTGGTCTCCTGCTCCTGGGAGCGGTCAAGGTCCTGATGCTGTGCGCGGTACTCGGCGCGGGCGGCCTCGACGGCATCGGAGAGCTTCTGCGGCTCCACGGACTCATCGTGGCGCTGACCGTCTTTGTCGTACTTGAAGAGGCTGACGTTGCGGTCGGCGTTGACGAACACGCCCGTACCCTTGCCGGCCTCGATATCGGCCTTGTTCCACGGCTTCTGGAACGTGGTGAAGCTGAAGCCGGAGAGGTCCTTGCCATCGACCTTGGTGCCAGTGGGCAGGGAACACTTCACGGCAGGCCAGGAGTCGCCCTTGCCGTTGGAGATGGTGTACGGCTCGCCGTTTGCCTTCTCGGCGGTCACCCACTTCGGCGGGAAGTCGATGCGGACCTTGTCCTTGTTCTGGTTGTTCTGCTCGCTCATGGTTCCTCCAACACGCGAATTGATAACTTAACGACTAGCATGAAGCTCATGTGAGCTGCTGCATGCTGGGGGACAGAAGTAGCGTCTACCTCGGGATGCCGTTCGTGTCACGCGGGCTATTTTCCATCTGGCGGCCGCAGTCCTCGCCATACGTTTCGGCAAGGTCATCAAGGCTCGCTTCTTTATCTCGGGAATCATGACGAGTGTCCTGAACGCACTTCACCTCGGCCTCGATTTGACCCCACGCCGTGTCATTGATGTCACAGTATCCGCCCGAGTTCCAAAGGTTTTCGTTGGCGTTGTCACGGACATCGCGTGCCTCATCGGCGGATAGGCTTGGATAGTATTCCTGGATGTCATTGGCGGATATGGAGAGGAAGACGTTATCGATATCGACGCAGAGGACGTCGAATCGTTCCATCAGGTAATCCGCGTCGTCGGGCGATGTCCCGCCATTGTGCAGGGCCTCGTTCAGCGCGGTTTTCAAGTCATCGAACGAATTGATTTCCAGATTCTCAGGCATGGCTATCGACCTTCCTCATAATGGGCGGCTACCGCATCGTTCCGCTCATCGCCGTTTGCTATTTCCGCTTCGTCGCATTTCGATTCGCACAGCTCATCGAGGCTGAACGGCTCATCGCCCTGTTCGTTCTCGACCTCGCCGCCGCGCTCCATATCGACATCGGCTACCGCCTCGCAAGCGGGTTCCGGGGACTTGAAGTAGTCCTTGCCGAGCTTCGGGATGAAGCAGTTTTTCACGAGATAATCGGTTGCCTTGCTCGCCCGGCTGGCGGCCTTCAGCAGCTCGCCGCCCGGATCTTTGAACTCCTGGGACCAACTCTTGAGGTAGGCGGCCGAATTCGACATTGCATCGACTTCGTTGGCGGCAAGGGGCTTGTCGTCATCGACGTTGCGGAGGTCGAGACCGATGGCGTTCGCGGTGAACACGCTCGAGAGTTCGGCGATGAGTTCCTCGAAGGCATACTTCTGCCGGTCCTGTTTCAGTCCGCACTGCTCGCGGTTGTTTCTGCTTGGATGGCCCGTGGCATGCCCCATCTCATGGAGCAGCGTTCGGCAGAAAGATTCGACGTTCATGAACTGGTTGCGCTGCGGGACGTAGATCTTGTCCGCGCCCGGCAGGTAGAACGCCTCGGCGTTCGGCGTCTCGATTACGGGGCAGGGCGATGCCTTGACGATGCCGTCGGCCACGCGGCCGGGCTCGATGGGCTTGAAGCCCTCGATGGGAACGAGGTTTTCCGTGTTCTCCATTTGCTCGGCATTGAACACCGTGAACGTACCCACGCAGCGCGGCTCGGCCTTGTACTCGGGATCTGCGAGGGCGATATCCCATTCCTCTTTGGTCTTGGGCTGCTTGAGGTGGGCGGTCGGGTCCGTCCTGCTGACGAGCATGCGCTTCCAGCGCTCGATGGGGTAGCCGTGCGACCCCTTGATGATATGGCAGCCTTTGTCCGTGGCCATTTTGAACGTGGCGAATCGCGGGTCCCTGAAGCCGCCGTCCCTCATTGCGTACATGAGCATGGCGGTATTTCGCGGACCGTAGCCCTCGCCGGTGACGCCGTTCATGGGCGGGTGGGAAAACGACCATTCCTTGACCCATCGGGAGCCTTCGCGCTCCATGTCCGCGAGAAGCGCATCGAAAAGCGCCTGGCGTGCATCCGTCAGCTTTTCGCTCGGACTCTTTCCTTGATATTTGCCATAGGTTCTCTTGGCCATAGGTAGCTCCCATTCATGCACGGACTATCCATCTCGAACATAAACGCCTGATGAGTCATTGGCATACCGGGGGACACAAGTAGCCTCCTCGGCACACCAACGTAACTACGCGCTTATCGAGCTACCGAGCTACACGGCTACGCGCAAAGCTCCCAGCAAAACAAAAGAGGCGCCCTCGAAAGGCGCCTCGCTGTAAAACGGCTTGTTATTATTCTTATCCCTTAGCGTTCCCCGTTGGATACGCTCATCTCATCACCGATTTCGCTATCCCCGGCGACCTCGACCTTCTGCTCCATCATCTCATCGAGCGATTCGCCGACCTCAGATTGTTCGAGCGTCTTCTCGCATGCTTTCGTAGCCTCGGAAAGAAACGTATCGAAGGACTCACCGATTAACGACTCGAACATAGTGCCGATAATCTCGCGTCCGGCCCCATCCGCCTCGGTATAGAGGTCGAAAATCTCCGCAGCAACGCCGGTCTGCTCGAAATCCGCCTGCTCCACCATATCCGCCAAGACCGTATCGGCATCGGTCACGCCGGCGCTCTCAAGGCCATCAATCTTATCCATGAGATTTTCGATATGCTCGATCGCCTCGGTGCGCTCATCGGGACGGGTCTCTACGGGCGAGAATTCCATACTCGCAGCTGTAAGGCTAGAGAAATAATCGCCGTTCGACCAAGAGCAAGTCTGCTCATCATATCCATGGGCGATGCAGAACTTTGACACCTCGCCCGGCATGAAAAGCAGCGCGTCGTCACCGTTTTTCTGCAGGACGATATTGGCCTTATTATCGATGGCATCCAACGCGTGGGCCATCTTCTGCTCAAGGTATGTATTGGTCATGTTTCTCCTCCAACAGTCGAGAACGTCTTCTACGACCGATTATCGAAAACATTCCCGAGCCGCAGACGCTAGGGGACACAAGTAGCCCCCCCGCACGCCTGCACAGCCACGCGCCTACCGAGCTACAGGCCTACCGAGCCATGCACCTACACCGCTACAAGCCGAACGCCCAGCAAGGCAAACGGGACGTCCCGAAAGACGTCCCGCAGGAAAACACCTTGTTATTATTCTTCTCCCTTAGCGCTCCCCATTGGATACGCTCATCTCCTCTCCGATCTCGCCCTCCTCGGCAACCTCGACCTTCTGCTCTAACATCTCGTCAAGCGACTCGCCATCAAATCGCCCGAGTGTGAGCTCACAAGCGTCCGATGCCTGCATGAGGAAGCTGTCGAACGATTCGCCAGTGAGGGCGTGGAACACTTCGGCGACAGCTGTTCGCCCCGAGACGTCGGAACGAGAATAGACTTTCAGCATATCCATTACTGCATCGGTCGAGTTTTCGGCAATCGAATCGAACATTTCGACGAGAACCGTATCGGCACCTTTAGCTTCCTGCGTGTCCATGTCTTTGATAGCACCCATGAATCCTGAAACCTGCTCGACCATCCCATCGCGCCACTCGTCATATTTGACGGTTTCAGCATCGATGCGATCGGCTTTTGCGATAACGTCTTTGAACCTGGCAAGTGTTTCCTCGTTAAGCTCCGAAACCTCGCACCAACGCCCATCATCGGATAATGCCACGATAAGTGGATCGATCAAATAGTTATCCAGAGTGACATCACAGATAGTCGTAAAATCCGATAGACCGTAAACGGCATCGAGGTACCTTGGCATTTCGTTGATGTGTGTTATGCCTGCAGCCATGCATCTCTCGATTTTTTCGAATGGCAGATTGTAAAGCGTCACATGCGTGGTATCTTCCCCTTCACCGATTTCAGAATCGATATAGATGCCGTGGACGGGGTCATAGATGCCACCGTTTTCCGAAAAGGACTTGGAAAGTTCGATGAAATGCATCATGGGATTTGCCGCAAGCGATTCGCTTCTGCCCGCAGGGGCATAAGACAGCAGTGCGTCAGGGATTCTCCACCCGTCATAGAGCCTTTTTTGTTTGGCTCTATCCAATATATCGTCTAACACAATTAACTGAATTTCATCGGCACCCTGCAGATAGGCGGCAGCTAGAGCCTCATGACAGAAAGTCCTCTCGCCTTGATGGCCGACGCATGTATTCAGTGCGGTCCAATTATTGGAATACCTATTCTTTTGGATAAATAGCTTACCGCTGCCCCCTGGAGCCAACGTTAAATCTTCATCGACTTTTATGATATCGGTGTGTCCCTCAAGATATTCGCGATACATATGCTTGATGAAATTCGGCATTGCTTGACACTCCAAACGTTCAAGTAAGTTTGCTTGAGATAAGGCTATTGAAATTGAAAACCCTGGAGTCGAAAGGGACACAAGTAGCCTCCTCCGCATACCTACGCAGCTAGGTGCCTATCGACATACACAGCTACAAGCCAAACACCCAGGAAGGCAAACGGGACGTCCCTAAAAGACGTCCCGCGGCAATGCAGCTTGTTATTATCCTTATCCCTTAGCGATCCTCGTTGAGGCCTCCCAGTTCCTCGCCAAGTTCGTTACCGTCCGCGACCTCGGCCTTCTGCTCCATCATCTCATCGAGCGATTCCGCCGAGATGTCTGCGGGAGCGACTTCCGACAGATAGGCGGAGTAGTAATTGAGCTCGTCTGCGAACCCATTATCCGGAGCCTCATCCTCGGCAAAGCCGCAGAGCACATCGAAGATTTTTCCGGTCATCGAGAACTCGTCGGGTACCCCATCGCCTTCGACGTCACCGCAGAGAATGTAACCGTCACCGATATGCGCCACCAATTCACCGCAGTCGTTTTCGACGGTAATTGCACCGGAGCGAAGACCGGATTCAATCATCGATTCTGTAATCGGATTTTCAATCATATTTCCTCCTTAGCGTTCCCCATTGGATACACTCAGCTCATCGCCAATCTCGCCATTCCCGGCGACATCGACCTTCTGCTCCATCATTTCATCAAGAGATTCGGAAGCGTTATCAAGGGTTTTATCTTCGTGAACAGAGGGTTCTTGCGAGAGAGATTCCCTCAGCTCGCCATACAGCCCGTTCTGGACAATGAGAGCGACCTCGCGTCCACTTCCTCGAGGACTGTCACGCTGGAAGTAATTCATGGCATCCATCAGCTCACCAGCAGATAGCGATTTGTTTTCACCTGTTTCGGGATTGAAACCGGTTATGACGATATTGCCGAAAAGGAGAGATGACGGTAGTCCCGAGACCACCGGCTTTCCATCGATGGCCGAATAATACCCTTCATGCTCCATACTCTCAGTTGCATAGAAGGCACGGTTGGGCTGGCAGCTATATAGACCTTCATCGTTGACATACATCGAGAGATTGAACGGAAGCGCGTCAGGAGGAAGACTACTTGAAGCGTTGTCGAAAATACCGCCAACCTGATCCATGATATCCTTGCCGCCGTTAATCTCGATGGCGACTGGGTCTTGACCCACAGGTACAAGCACTGCTCGGGTCTTACCCGATACCTTTTCCGCGTCTTCAGAGCCGAGCTCGGGAATTTCCCCGCCGAGGAACTGTACGATTTCATCGCGGCAGGTCTCGGCAGTGCCGATGTGCGTCAGGTCGACAGGTGCGTAACGTGCGAATGCGCGGACGATTGCACTCGGCATTTTATCCCCAAGTGCGTGTTCGTAACGCTTGAATCCGCCCCAATCTCCATCTCCGAACAGTACGTCGGCTCTTTGCAGGAGATAATCGGCCGAAAAACCGTTCAACTCAGTCTCGAGGCTGAGCTTCTTCGGGACCTCCATGGTGAGGCTGCGCCAACCCTCGGCGGAGGCGCTAGGCCATGCCATGGCCACGCGAACCGAGTCGCCGCTATCCACCTGATATCCGACACCGGGGTAGCTATCACCGCAGATGGAGGGGATTTTAGTGATTTGAGAGCCCATCCGACTCATCTCCTAAATCAAGGGGATTTATTACCTCCCTTGATTTTCAAACTCTACCCATCCCCGTGACCTACGCGGGACATAAGTAGCCCGACTGACCTCGCTACACGGCTACATGTCTACAGAACTACAGATCGCCGCGCCAACCAAGTTCCCCGCAAAACACCTAGCAAACCAAAAGGGGCGTCCTCATTAGGCGCCCCGAAGCAAGACAACTTGTTATTATTCTTATCCTTATCCTTCTTATCCCTTACCCTCAGTCATCTCGGTCCGCATCTCGTCTCTCTAAACCGTTCACCCGTCTCTCTAACCTTAGAGAGACGTTTAGAGAGACGGTCCGTTCTCACCGCCTCCAAAACAAGAGCGGGTCCCCGAAAGGACCCGCAATACACCGCACTGGACCATCTCGGGTCTATTCCATCTCATCCTCGTCGTCATCCGAATCGACCGGCTCGCTTGCCCCGAACCCGAGCATCGTCCAGAACACGAAGCCGAAGATGACAAGGCCGATGGTATAGCCCGTCTCCTTCCCGAATGTACGGGACATATCGTTCAGCACGATGATGGTCATAACGAGCTGGGCGAGGGCGAGAAGCACGCCGACCGTATCGACCCAGCAGAATACCCACGAGCAGATGAGCACGATGAGGTACGCCATGGTAAACGTCTTGCCCTCATCGCTGCGATGCACACGCTCGCACAGCTTGTAGTCGGCGTAGACAGGGATAATCGAATACCAGCCCGGCATCCCGAGCTTCCCGTAGACCTTCCATTTGCCCGCGATGGGCAGAATCCCGATGAAGGCCATCAGGACGAAGAGGAAGACGAACAAGGTGATTCCACCGAAATTGCTCATTTAGGACCCCTTTCCCTACAGGCTGCCCATAGCCTGGATGGCGGACATGGCCGCCGGTGCCAGAAGCACGCCGAACAGGGCGGGGAAGATCAGGAAGATGATCGGGATGAGCATCTTGGTGCCGATCTTGTTGATTTCCTCCTCCAGCTTCTGCCGGCGGTACGTGCGCACCGTCTGCGCCTGGTTCTCCAAGACCTCGACGAACTGGGCGCCTGTCTGTCGTGCCTGGATGAGCGAGGCGACGAAGATGGTGAGGGGCTGGACTCCCGCGTTGTCGGCGAATTGCTTCAGGGCATCGGTGATATCCATGAAGCGGGCGTTGGCGAGGACATCGCGGAAGCCCTCGGCGAGCGCCCCCCCGGAGTTCTCTGCCACCGTGCGCACCGCGTCATCGAACGTGGAGCCTGCCGCCATCGAGATGGACATCAAGTCGAGGGCATTGGGCAGCTCGCGCTCGATATTGTTACGCCATTCGCGGCGCTTCTGGAGCAGGTACAGCTCCGGCAGGATATAGCCGACCATGCCGCCGAGTCCCGCCGCCGCGACGGTGGCGAGGCCGCTCAGTTTGGAGCCGATGAGGATGCCGACCATGATGCCCACGGCGACGCAGATGATTTTCGAGGCCCAGAACATGAGCGCGGAAATCTTGAGACCGGAGCGCTTGATGGCTTCGCGCTGGCGCTCCTCCTGCTCACGGGACATGGCGCCGAAAAGCGCCGAACCCTGGAACGGCTGACCGAACTTGAAGCGCTCCTGCATCTCCTCGCTGCGCTGCTTGAGCGTCTTCTGGTTGACGTTGCGCACTTCGATGCCGAATTTCCTCTGCACCGCGAGCGTGGTGCCGAGGCCCGCCGCGAGGGAGCCGGCGCCGATAAGGCCGATAGTTGTTCCGTCGACGATCATGAATATCACTCCTAGTCGGTCTTGATGTCGAGCATCTTGTTGGCGATGAAGTAGCCGAGGATCTCGAGCAGGGCGCAGATGCCGATGACGACGAGGCCCATGGCGCTCGAATAGAACTCGCGGTACATGTCGTTGCCGACATAGAAGACGAGGCCGAGCGCGGGCGGCACGCAGACCATGAGGATGGCCGTGAAGCGTGCCTGCGCGGTGCGCGAGCGGACCATCTGGCGCATTTCGCAGCGCTGCTGGATGGTGTTTCCGACCGAGTCCACGATGTCGGCGAGCGAGCCGCCGGTCCGCATCTGGGCGCGGACGGCGGATGCGAATAGCTTGAGGTCGGAGGAGTTGTTTCGCTCGGCCATCTTATCGAGTGCCTTGTCGACGGGCATGCCGCGGTCCATGTCGCGGCGGAGCTGCTCGAACTCACCCTTGATAGGTTCATCCATGTTCTCGGCAACCGGGCGGATTGCCTGCGACAGCATCGCACCGCCGCGTAGATTTGCCGAGATGAGCGGCATGGTCTGACCCAAAAGCTCCTCGAATCGCTTCTCGCTGTGTTTCTTTCGGAAGGACAGGGCGAAAAGCGGGATGAAGGCACCCAGCGCAGCGAATAGCATGACGGCGAGAGCATCCATATCCATGACGATGCCGATGAGAGGCGGGACCGCCGTGCAGGCGGCCCAGATGCTCATGAACTCGTTCAGCGATAGCTTAATTCCGCTGCCCTCGATATGCTTGCGGGCGACCTCTCGAAACTCGGCGAGAATTCCCAGAGGTTTCTTCTTTGTGTCGTCATCGTTCTCATGGTAGATGTCGCGGCGCTCGGAGAGGACGCGCAGCTGTCTGGAGACGAGGAGGGCCATGACGCAGAGCGTCAGCACGGCGATGATGAGGAAATAGGTGACGCCGTAGAAGAAATAGGTGACTACGGTCTGATCCATGGCTACCACAACCCTCCGTTGTCGAACCAGCTGGGCTTGATCTCGACGCCGTTGGAGTAGAAGCGCTCCTTATGGTCCTCGGAGACGATGCGGGAGCCGGTCGGGCGGAACTCGCCTTTGATGCGCCCGCCGGAATCCACTCCGGTCTTCTGGAATTTCATAATCGAGCCGACGGTGGGGACGTTGCCCTGCATGCCGCAGACCTCGCAGATGTTGTTGACGCGGCGGCTGCCGTCCGGCAGGCGCTTGATCTCGACCACGAAGTCGACGGCCTCGGTGATGATCTTCATGATGGCGTCGGGTGGCATGTTCGCGCCGGCACGGCTCATCTGCACGAGGTTCTGGAGGCGGTCGAGGGCGGCACGCGGGTTGTTCGCGTGCGTGGTCGTGAGCGAGCCGTCATGGCCCGAGTTCATGGCCTGGAGCATATCGAAAGCCTCGGGTCCTCGGCACTCGCCGACGACGATGCGGTCGGGGCGCTGGCGCAGCGTGTTGATGACCAGCTGCTGGAGCGTGATCTCGCCCTTGCCCTCGTTGTTGGCGGGGCGCGACTGCAGCGACAAGACATGGGTTTTCGCGAGGTTGAGCTCGGCAGTGTCCTCGACCGTGATGATTCGCTGTCCGTCGGGAATGTAGTTGGACAGGGCGTTCAGTAGCGTGGTCTTGCCGGAGCCGGTCCCGCCCTCGATGACGATGTTCATGCGCGCGAGGACGAGCGCCCGCAGGAAGTCGGCCATGTTCTCGTCCATGGTCCCGTTGGCGATAAGGGACTCGGGCGTGAGGGCGTCGTTGCGGAACTTGCGGATATCGAGTGTCCAGTGTTTCGCGATACCGAAGGCCACGGCGTTGACGCGGCTTCCGTCAAACGGTGCGCCCGCACGGTGGAGCATGCAGTCGCACAGGGGACTTTGGTTGTCGCACCTGCGGCCGTCCGAGGAGACGATGCGGGCGATGGTCCTCTGGACATGCTCCTCATCGAAGAAATGGACGTCCGAGAGCGCGATCTTTCCTCGTCGCTCGACCATGACCTGGTCTGGGGAGTTCACCATGATTTCGGATACGTCCGGATCCCAGAGAAGCTCCTCGATGGGACCGAGCTGGAACAGGTCGTCTACGACGAACTTGGCTGCCGTACGCATCACGTCCTCACTGGCCCCCTCGAAGTCCGGGGAGCGGCTGACGTATGCGAACGCGCGGTCTTGCAGGCGCTCGATGCCGTCGGACACCTCGCCGACGAGGGCGACTTGGTTCTGCAGGTCGCTTGCGCATCGGCCCATGACCTCGCTGACGGCATTGTCGTACATCTTATCGAGCATACTTACTCCTCGGTCGGGGCGTCGGCCGCGTCTGCGGTAGCCGGGGAATCGGACTCCTGGCCGGCCTGCGCATCGAGCGCATCGGGGTCGGAATCGTCTTTCGGGTTCTCGCTGAGCGGCTGCGCGGCGAGGCTGATGGAATCGGCGGTGCCGATCTCGGAGAGCTGCTCGGGGGTCAGCTCGAGCGTGACGGTGGAGTAGCCGGCGCTCTGGGAGGAGCCGTCCGAGCTCTGCAGCGTGGCGTCGGTCGCGAGCACCTTGACGTTCTGGTAGGCGACGGTCTGCTGCGTGCTGCCGTTACCGGCCTTGAAGGTCGCGGTCACGGTGACGTAGTCGCCCGGCTTGAGCAGTGGGGACATGCTGGCCGCGGCGTCGAGCGAGAAGGTTCGCGCGACATGCCCCGAGGCGAGCGCGAGCGAGATGGAGGACGGGTTGGAGGAACCCTGTACGGTACCCATGGAAATCGGCACGCCCTTGGAGAGGTCGCCGACCGGGGATTTACCGATCAGGTCGGACTTGCTCGACCCATCGGCGGCATCGGCGGGGACATAGCGCTTCGGCACCTGCGCCTCCTGGAGCATGTCCGCCGTGATGGGGGTTCCGGCCTTGATGGTCTCCTTGGGGACGACGATTTCGACCATGTTTGATTGGGTCTTGGCGACTGTATCCTGGGCGACGGTGAACTCGACGGCGGCGAAGGCCAGCGAACCGACGGCGACCGCGGCGCACGCGCCGCAGAGCCACGAGAGCTGGCGGCGGCGCTTCTCGGGGGTCACGATTTTAGTGGAGGGGTCTTTTTCCTTCTTGCCGCCGAGGACGGAGAAACCCTTCTTTTTGGGCTCCGTTCCGTCCATTGGCATATCGGCGTTGTCCTTATCCTTCTTGTTGAACATGGTGTTCCTTTCCGGCGCCGTGAGCGCCTGTCTCATCGCTTATGGCTCCGGTACTCACGAGAGTTCCGCAAGTCCTTTTTCGATGGCCGCATGCAGCGCATCGGAGATATCCGAGGTCGCGCTGAGCGCCGTATAGGTTTCCTGACCGATGGCCTTGTTCGCCGCTTTGGTCAGCCGGCAACCGTGACCGGACGTGTTTTGCCGCCAGACCTCGGTAGACGAATAGGGGTTGATGGTGAACGTGATGGTGTTCTTGACGGGAATCGAGCCGAAGCCGAACGTCTGGGCGAAAACGCACTTGTACGTTCCGGTGACCGAGACCTCGACCCCGATGAGCCTGTTCATGCTGCCGGACTCTGACTCGGGTACTTCCCATGAGGTCACGGAGACATCGGAACCCTCGAGCTCACTGAGGTTCTGCTTCAAGGACGAGTAGATGACCTCATCGAGGGCGCGGGTCGAATCGGTGGCATCGAACTTGATCTCGTTGCTGCGCGAGAGTGCCGCCTCCTTGGCAATCTCGATTGCATCGTTTTGGCGCTGGGATTTCCACCAGCCGCCCGATGCGTCGATTGCCAAGCCCAGGGCCATGACGAGCGCCGCGGCCACGAGGACGAACATCACGAGTGCCTGCCCGCGCAAGGCTCCCTTGGCGAATCGTTTCATCTATGCCACCTCCCAGCGCCGCTCGACGGTGAAGCTCTGTTTGACGGATCGGCGGTAGGGAATGCCCCCGCTGCCCGCAAGTCCGATGCCTCGCCCGAGGCGAACGGTGATATCGGCGGAGATATCCAAGTAGGAGGCCGTCGTCGTCTTCAGCTCGCTGCCGAGCTGGACTGCCGTGCTGTTGCCGAGTTCAGTGCTGCTCATGTCCTCGAGGTGGATTTCAGCGGAGTTGACCTCGATATCGTCTTCGGAAAGCCCCGATGCGGAGGCGACGCAGCTCTTGACGACCTGCTTGGCGTCCATGCTTTCCCAACCGCTGGGAAGTTCGTCCGCCATATGCGACACCTGGTAGTCGAAAGACGATTTCTGGAAGGTGATGAGGCCGAAGCACAGCACGGCCATCATCAGCAGGACGAGCCAGATGCCGGCGAAAGCGAACTCCACGGTCGTCTGCCCGCTGGGAGAGCGGAATCTCATCGCAGTACACCTTCTTCCGAGGCGCTGCCTACCACGGTCGCGGTGGCTGTGGCGGTGTTCCCCTCGCCGAAAAGCGAGGGCAAAAACGTCTTGATAGTCTTCTTGCAGGTGAACGCCTTGCTTTTCGTGACGGTTTTCGTATCGGCCGTTTTCCAGCCGCCCGACTGCTTGACGTGCATCGTATAGTCGCTATCCGTGGTGCCTGCGTCCTCGGTGCTGAACGAGAACTCGACGCCTTCGGTCCCCTTGACGCACTCGAGTACATGGGCCTTGACGTCGGCATCGCTGGCATCGGGTCGCTTCGTGTAGAACGTGGCTGCCTCGGTCGCCGCCGTCCGCACGCACATGGCGCTGCGGTAATACGCCGAGCCGTCGAGCAGGGCAAACAGCATGATGATGAGCAGCGGGGCGCACAGGACGAACTCGACGAGCGACTGACCGCGCACCCTTCCGTTATTTGCAATTCGTTTCATGACGTCACGCAACCAAGACGAACGCGAGGGCTGGCAGGAAGGCGAGGGGCGCGAAGGGAAGGGCCGTATCCGATTTCCTAATCTTGAGTACGGCGAGCGTGATCGAACACTCGGCGAGCAAGACCAGGCACGCTGCAGAGAGGGAAGCGGTACTTCCCGCGGCCGACGCTCCGACTGCACCGAGCAGGAGGACATCGCCCAGCCCGAAGACCTCTTTTCCGCAGGCCCTTTCCGCCACGAATGCGGCGATGTACAGGACCGTGCTGAGGCCCAGCCCCTGGGCGAGCTTTTGCGGGAAATCCGCGTCGCAGCCCATGAGAAGCCCGAAAAGGGTCAGGGAGGCAATCGAGTAGAGGTCGATACGCCGGAATCGGAAATCATTCACGCAGATGTCAATGAGCGTCGCGACCCAAAGGCCGAAGACGGGCCCCCTCAGCACGCCAGCCGCCGCACCCGCGGCGATGCCGGACGCTAGGCAGCCCCCGAGCAGCCAATCCGAGCAACCCGAACCGAGACGGCCGTCTTCGCGGCCGCCCCAGAACTTATAGGATTTCTCGATGGCGGCGAGATCGCCTTCGGAAAAGCCGCAGGCCGTACTGGCCGCACGGGCGACGGAAGGGCGGACGAGACCCTTGAATGCCCCGTCGCGGATCTCGTCGACCCACTCGGGATCGGCATCGAGACCGTTATCGACGGCATGGATTTGCTCGGCGTCTACCTTCTCCGATTCCTTATTCTTCGCCGCGAGGGAGAAGATGGCCCCGGTCAAGATTATCGCCGCTCCGATACCTCCAATTACTCCATTGATTACGGTCATCGGGTGTCTCCTGTCAGTCTCTGGTTAAAAGAAAAGGCACCGCGCGTCTTGGGAAACGGACGGTGCCGAAAAAGCAAGCAGCCGAGCTACTAGGCACCGAAGCCGGAGGTGGTACCGGTGGAGAGCGTGGTGGCAATCTTGTTGAACTGGGTGCGGATGGCACCTGCGACGGCGGGGCCGGCGAAGACGACGACAAGCGAGATGACGGCGATGATTAGGACGTACTCGATGAGGCCCTGGCCGGAAAGCTCGCCGGCACGGGCGGCGCGGAAGTCACGCACGAGCTTGTTCTTGAGCTGATTCTTGGCGACCACGGCGTGGGCGCAGGCGGAGTTGACGAAATCCATTGGATGAATCCTCTCAGTTGAGAACGACAGAAGGCGAGGGGCGCGCTCCCTCGGCGAACATAATCGGGCTCCGTCAAGCGGGAGATAATGTCGTGCCGCTGCGGCAATCACATTTGCGTTACCCCGGTGGATTTTGGATATTCGGGACGAAGCCCTGTATTCATTTGCGGTTGATTCCGACTAAATAAAAACGGCTGACCGTATCGGCCAGCCGTTAAACATAGATATGTACGGGAAATCGCTCTAAGTGAGCTTAGCGGAGCCGTCTTGCTCTTTCGACTCCAGAAAGGCCTTCATCAGCGATTTCGCGCTGATGAGGTCCGAGCAGATACCGACGAGTGGGCAGTCCTTCGGTTCGCGCCTGAGGGAGATGAATGGCAGGCCTTCCTTGTTGACCAGCACGAAATACTTCTTCACGGAACCGCTTCCTATCTATACAGGCTGATGGCGTCACCGTAGACGCCGTCTTCGTCCGCATTGACGGACCCATCTGCATCGATTGGCTGTGCGGCGACCTGATAATCTTTTCGCGGCCGATGCGCGGCCGGTCTGAACTCATCGAGCGAGACGCCGAGGGCCGTGGCAATCCTCTCGATATTCGTGAACGAGGTCAGCCTGCGCCCCGTCAGCAGGCGGGTGATAATGTTCTTCGACACTCCCGATGCTTCTGAGAGCGAACTCTGGTTCATGCCTTTTTCCCGCATGATTCGCCAGATACGGACCCCTAGTTCCATATCTCCGGATTCTATATCGCGACCCGCGATTGGTTCCCTGCGGGTCATGTCCTTGTAGGTGTTCATGGGCAGCCGTCCCGATGGTTCAAGATGATCTTACGCATCAGAACTTAACACAGCGGACCGTAAAACTTAAGTAGGGTCATTCTGCCCCCCGTTCATTATGATTGCCATCAAATCATAGGAATATCTCAGCTCAGCCAAAAAATAGTCCGCTAGAAACAGAAAGCGGGTAGGATTCCACAACCCATTTGGGCAGTGATGCACCCGGAAGTGGAACCGGAGGAGCTAATCACGATAAAACGATCGAGATAATTTGGGGCAGCCGTGCGCGTCCACCAACCAGCGCCCGCATTGATACAGGGATTAGAAGAGTCGTTGGGATTCACCCTGCCTTGGAAGGCTTCGTACTGAGTGCCTTCATTTGAAGTCCAAGGAAACGAGCCTGCCCAACGAGAGTTCGGTACGATTTCGGAATAGCTGAGCGCGAACAGCTTGTCGCCGGTCATGGATACCGAGGCTCCATGAGTACCGCCGTCGACGTTGTTAGTCCTTTTCCAAACGGGCTTGATTCTGGACTGCAACTCAGGGGGCATAAGATTCCAGACCGTGCCGTAATTCATGTTCTGGCGAAGAACGGAATTACCCCAGCCGCCGCTATTTGTGGGTCGGGCATTCATTTGAGACATATTGATGGCCGAGGTCGCGAGAAACGTGAGACCCGCCCTGCTATTTACATCGGCACGGTCGTCGTGGAAGATGCCGATGATGCGATATTGCATGTAGCTGCCGTTGTTGAGCCTAATTGACCATCGCACGCCGGCATCCATTGCCTCCCGAGCCTTGGGAAATGCGACCGATGCGGTTCCCCTCTTAGCGATATCCTCGGCCGCCAGCTGCTGGTCGGCAAGCGTCCAGTTTCTGGGGTCTTTTTCGGTCACGGGTTTCATGCTCTCGAGATACTTAATCTGCTCTTGGTCGGGTACGCTGCCCCCGGATCCGCCGGGGCCGCTTGGAATTCCACCGCCTGCGGTGGTGCCGCCGCGGTTGCCGGCCTTCAGGGTATTCGTCACGCTGCCGAACTGGTTGTTGATGGCTTGCGACACCTGCGGGCCCGCGAACACGATCACGAGGCTGACGAGCGCGATAAGCAGGACGAATTCGCCTACGGACTGGCCGCGTAGGCGGATTGCACTGAGGGCGGTCCTTTTTCGCAAAGACGATTTGATCGCATGCATGTTGGATCCCTTCTTCGGGTTATATTGCCAGTTCAGAGCATAAGACCCGGTTAGAGAAGAACCCTCCACATGCCGCTGCGGCAAAATACAGCCTAAAGCATCCAGTCGAACTCATTCTCGTCGATCGTCTGGCGCATGTTCCCGATCTGCATCTCGGTATGGACGCCGTTGTTGTCGATGACGGTGTTCATGCCCCCGAATCCGGGAATTACCGTCTTGACTTCTCCCGTCGTGAGATCGATTCTCTGGTTGCCGAATTGCCGTTCGAGGTGCATCCTGCCATCCGAACCGAGAACGTTTTGAAACATAGCCGATCCTCCTATTCTCCTATTCGAGATATTTGTTTCCCTTGCCGCAATTGCAGTCCTCGCAGAGCGTCTGAAGGTTGTCCATGGTGGACTTGCCGCCGCGCGAGACGGGGACGATATGGTCGACGTGCAGCTTGACCCCGTCGGCGCTGCCGCGCCCGCACCTGACGCACTTGAATCCGTCGCGGCGCAGGACGTCATATCGCATCGCACGGGTAACCTTCGCATGCTCGGCATCGTTCGCCATGCGGCGGTCTTGGTACTCCTGCCGCCGCTTCTCCCGCTTTTTCTCACGTTCCCGCTCGCGCTTGGCCTTCTTATGCTCACGCCAGAAGATATCGAACACGGTTTCTATACCGAACAGTACGATGGCGAGTGTGAAGAACGGTAACATGGCATCGATTACTTGATCCATGTCTATCCTTTCAGTATGTTGGGGTTCTGCCATACCCAACATACAGAACCCCATGGTCTCCAACAACGCATTGCCGCAGCGGCAACGATGAAAGAGGGGGAAATGACGAAGAAAGCCCGCGCTGGGTTGCGCGGGCTTCAGAATGCTGCGGGACTGTCAGAAGGTGTGTCCGTGCAGAATTGCGGCGGCGCCGCCTAAGAGCAGCAAGTTGTCGACGCATCTGGTCACTTGGATGCGGTCACGCACGATGTCCCGGTAATCGGGAGGGGCAACGGTCGTTTTCGGTCGGTCGGATGTTGCTGCCTCGATCTCGATTGAATCGAGGTTCTTGGGGACGGTGCCGGCGGCGACTTCGAGACATCCCTGTGTGCGCTTCGGGCCGAAAGACAATTGCCAAGGCTTGACGTCCCTCGCGACCGATAGGACGGGTACACGACCGTCAGGCATCGACGACCCGTACCAAATGACATCGATGGGGATCTTCATAAAGAACATGTGAATCGAGGAACACTTGCGGAACAGCGCAGCATCGCCAATCGGGATATCGGAGCGCCCCATCAAACCCATGAAACGCTTCCAGAAGGTGTCCATCACCTCGAGCCTATAGGCGCCTATGTTCTTCCCCGTTGCATCGAATAGACGCGCCTCGCCATCCGCCATGAAGGTATCCTCTCGAATCAAAGTAAACGATGATTTGAAGATAGTGGTCATCGCGGACAGCGAGGATGATTTGCCGCAGCGGCAACGTGTTGGCTTGCCAAAAGAAAAGCCTGCGCGGGCTTAATGCCAGCTCAGATGAGGCTAGAAGCAGAAAAACGGGGCGATGTATTCGTAGTAGTCAGTACTCGAGCCACAATTATTTAAAAAAGAGTGAGATTTGACGTGCTTCCCCCCGAGCATGGTGGTTGGAGTTCGAAGCACGTTGCCGTTGGAAAAAGACCCCGCTCCCTCGTAATAGGAACCCTCATTCGAAAGCCACGGATAATCCTTGAGGGCAGAGTCCTTGTCAGAACTATCGCGCATTACCTCTATAACAGATGGCAAAAATACCTTTTCAGTTGCAGCGGTCGGCTCAGAGTTAATAATTGTCGAACCATAGCTCATTTCAACGCATGTCTTTTTTGTTACAGGGGTGATGTTGTCCTTAATCTCGCTAGGGAGCAGACTCCAGATATCGCCTGAGTTAAGCTGCTTCCGGATGTTGCTCGTCAAATAATTTCTGTAAATACCCAGTTGACTGCATCGCGTGTTGAATTCGTTGGACGAAGCCCAGAACGTTAAACCCGCCTTGCCGCTGCCATCCGCCAAGTAGTCGTGGTTGATACCAATGATTTGGTATTGCATCGTCTTGCCGTTGGTCAGCTTGACCGACCACTTCGTCCTCGCGTCCATGGCAGCCTTCGCCTTGGCGTATACGACCGAGGACGTGCCGTTCTTCGCGATGTCGGTGGCGGCGGTCTTCTGCTCGGCGAGCGTCCAATCCTTGGCGTCCTTGGCGGTAATGGTCTTCATCGCCTCGCGGTAGGCCTTTTCCTCGGCCGAGATGAAGTTATCGCCG
>OIDQ01000330.1_pt1 | contig 24922 bp, 19 predicted proteins | sample 1581511 | NCBI WGS metagenome assembly OIDQ01 (sample SAMEA3882526, study PRJEB24775) | human gut metagenome | biome: human-associated habitat; feature: intestine environment; material: feces | place: Netherlands | collected 2009/2010
GGCAACACAAAAATTTTATATTTTTTTAATTGTCTACTTGACGGGATGCACACCATTTTGCAGGCTTTACTGTGACTTTTAACTTTTTCTTCGCGCCTACTTCTAGCGTTGCCTTTTTCGCCATAGTAATTTTCTTTGCCTTCACTGCTGCGTTTGTGTTAAGCATTGTTACCGGCGATGCCAAAACAGACACTGCCATAATAAATGCCATAACCAATGCGGTAACCTTTCCTCTTTTCATTTTCCTCCTCCTTTTGTACAGATTTGCTAGTTTTATTGTTTTTTCATCCTATACAATTATGAATTTTACCCTCTATATTGCCTGTTCGTCAACCCATTTTGACAAAATAGTGTCAAAAAGTCTCTATTTCCATGAAATTTTATATAAAACTTTACACGACCTCTATTTTTCTTTTACACTTGATAATATATGGATTTCTGATTTGTCGGGTTGAGAAAACTGACAGACGAAGTCAAAAGACGAAATACTGCTCAGATGTGGCCTGGGAGTTGCGAGACTATAACATAATATTAGAAAAGCTCTGTATGAAAAGTTATTGATTTTGACACCTTTGTGTTTTGTACAACTGAGTCAAAATCAATAACTTTTAATACGGGGCTTTTCCTAGAAGACTTCTACTCGCAGCGACTAAAGTCACAGATATGCTTTATTTCAGGTTTCGTCTTCCCTGCCTACGGCAACCCGAATTTATTTTACTGGAGTAAGAACTTCTTTTCCTCCCATATATGGGCGAAGTACTTCTGGGATTCTTACAGAACCATCTTCATTTAAGTTATTCTCAAGGAAAGCGATTAACATACGAGGTGGTGCTACTACTGTGTTATTTAATGTGTGAGCAAAGTATTTACCTTTTTCACCTGTTACACGGATTTTTAATCTTCTAGCCTGTGCATCACCTAAGTTAGAACAGCTTCCTACTTCGAAGTATTTCTTCTGACGTGGAGACCATGCTTCTACGTCGATAGATTTTACTTTAAGGTCTGCCAGGTCACCGGAACAGCATTCAAGTGTACGAACAGGGATGTCCATAGAACGGAATAAATCTACGGTATTCTGCCATAACTTATCGAACCACATCTTGCTGTCTTCTGGCTCACATACAACGATCATTTCCTGCTTTTCGAACTGGTGGATACGATATACACCACGTTCTTCGATTCCGTGTGCACCTTTTTCTTTACGGAAACATGGAGAATAAGATGTTAATGTTCTTGGCAGTGTATCAGATGGTAAAACAGTGTCGATAAATTTACCAATCATGGAATGCTCACTGGTTCCGATTAAGTATAAATCTTCACCTTCGATTTTGTACATCATTGCATCCATCTCTGCAAAACTCATAACACCTGTAACTACGTTACTACGAATCATGAAAGGAGGTACACAGTAAGTAAATCCTCTGTCAATCATGAAGTCTCTTGCATAAGAAATTACTGCAGAATGAAGTCTCGCAATATCTCCCATTAAATAATAGAATCCATTACCAGCTACCTTTCTTGCGCTGTCTAAATCGATTCCATCAAATCTTTCCATGATATCTGTATGATATGGAACTTCAAAATCAGGAACAAATGGCTCGCCATATTTCTGAATTTCAACGTTTTCGCTGTCATCTTTACCGATTGGAACACTTGGATCAATGATATTGGGAATAATCATCATGATTTTCTTAACCTTTTCTCCAAGCTCTGCCTCTAACTTTTCAAGTTCTGCAAGACGCTCTGCATTCTTAGTAACCTGCTCTTTTACAGCATCAGCTTCCTCTTTTTTGCCCTGTGCCATTAACGCACCAATCTGTTTAGAAATCTTCTTTCTGTTTGATCTTAAATCATCTGCTTCCTGCTGAGTTGCTCTTCTCTGTGCATCTAACTCAATTACTTCATCTACTAAAGGAAGCTTCTCATCCTGAAACTTATTACGGATGTTCTGTTTTACAACCTCTGGATTTTCTCTGACAAATTTTAAATCTAACATTATCAATATCCTCCTGTTTTGTTAGAATATTCCCGAAGTCTTTCCCTCTTACTTTTGCGGCTAAGATTTCGAAAATACGTTAGAAAATATTCTGGGTTTCATTTAAATATTAATATCGACATAACTATCAAAAACTATTAATATTTTGCTTTAAATAGTTACAAATAAAAAAAGAACCCTTCTACCCTCACTCATGGGACGAAGAATTCCGTGTTGCCACCCAAATTGCTGTCCTTGCTAACATATTCAAATACATCTATATTATTTAAATATATCTGACACATATCAAATCATACCAGAATACATTATATCTAAATATATCAAAATGTATAAACATATAAAGCCATAACAGCCACTCATTAGTACGTTAAAGGATACCAGCCTTTGACTTTCATCAATGCTCAAAAAGTGGAAAGGTACTTCCGCCTGCTGATTCTCACCAACCATCAGCTCTCTGAAAAACATTCATACCGTAGCTTCTCTCATCGCAACGAATCAATATTCTTGTCTATTATAAAGCAGAATGAGTTCCTTTGCAACTATTATTTTGTAACTTCTGTTTTTCTGGAACTGACCGAAGAGACGAAACCTTGTCTCCCGACGCCTCCGCAAATCTCTCCCTGATTCCTAATCAAATTCTAATTCTTATAGTAATCCAGCTACAGATTCTCCAACAGCCAACAAACAGCCCGCAGAAAGAGAAATAACCTATATTTGTGGCCTGGGAGCAAAGGTTGGATGCGAGCGGTTAAGCGAACATTCAACCTGCAGCGACGAAAGTCACAAATATAGGTTATTTCTCTTTCTGTGGGCGTCTACCTTGCCTGCAGCAATCCCAAATTTACTTAGGAACCACAATATTTATTGCTTGCGGTATTATACTGATATCCACTGGGAATCCCTCTGGCAGTTCCTCTCCATCGTAGTCTACTTTGACTTCTTCCCCAGACAGATTCTCAATATGTAGCTTCTTTGTCTGGATATACTCCACAGATGGATGATTTACATGATCACCCTGCAGAATAGAAAGCATAAGCGGAAGCATCTGGAAAATGTCCATTTTCTTTATAATGATAATATCAAATAATCCATCTGAAACAGATGCCAATGGCGCAATCTCACGGAAACCTCCTACGCTCTGTGAGTTTGCAACCATAAATAACAGAATCTCTTCTTCTACCGTCTTATTGTCTGTGATAAACTTCATCTTCCAGCTCTTTCCGAACTGCTTTGGAAGTTCTGCCGCTCCTTCTAAATAATACGCCAGTTTACCCATTACTGCCTTTTTATCTTTTGATACTTTAAATCCAGTATCAGATAAAAGACCCGCCGCTACTACGTTAATGAAATATTTTTCATTAACTTTACCGACATCTACCTTTTTAAGCTTAAAATCTGCTATCATATCACAGAATTCCTTCGGTGTCTGTGGAAGATTCAGATAAGTTGCAAAGTCATTAACCGTTCCTGCCGAAATAACTGCAACCGGAGTGTTACTCTGGCTAAGTACAACACCATTAATCACCTCATTAAGCGTTCCATCTCCTCCAACAGCAACTACAAAGTCATACTGTCCCTTTTCCAGAGCTGCCGCTTTATTCAGAGCATCGTCCTGCTTTTCTGTATAGAAAACATCAATAGTATTGCATATCTGGTCAATGACCAGCATTCCCGCTATCTCCTTAATCTTGTCAATAAAATTCTGTCTTCCAGAAGATGGATTAATGATAAACAATCCCTTCATCGCTTTCCTAAACCTCCTTTAAATTCCTATATATTTTCAGAGAATCAATCACCAAAACAAGTGCCGAAATGCTCTGATAGTACATCTCTTTAAATGTAAAATCCTCAGCAATTGTATTACCTGAGATTTCCTCATAATTTTCTAATTTAATTATTCTAACATAGCGTTTCATGTATTACAAGAATTTTACATACAAATTGCATGTTATGTACAAATTTCTACCTTTAATCTTTTTTTAATATTCTTATGATATTATTTCTTTATTTTCAAGAAATCTGTTATGATTAAATCATAGTAATTCTATACAGGCATACAATATTTCACCACAGCATACCTGTGCACTTATTTCATATTTGAAATGAAAATTTTACTACACAATTTACAATAATTTTCTATTATATAAGGTTCTGAATTTTAACTGCTCCGAAGATTTATTTAAAACTAATTTCAAAAACATAAAAAAATGGGAATGGAATTCCAGACATATGTGCGAGGATATTATCCGTGTCCTCGGCAACACTACTATTTCTTTAAGAAAAGAAAATGAAGATATGCAACAACATATCCTTGAATTAGAAAAAGCTATCGAATTGCAAAATGAAAATATATCCACCTTAAAAACCAAATTAAAACATCCGGTAAGAACTCTTTTCCAAAAGATTGCTGATTCGACTCATTAAATAGACAGACACCCTCAAATCCACCAACCTTGAATAGTGATTTCAAATTCATGAAAAAACAGAAAATAAAACCCCCATATCGTCTTATCTGTGGACTGGGAGCAAGTGTTGGATGCGAGTATAGGGGCGACTATTCAACACATCGCAACGAAAGTCACAGATAGGACGGTATGAGGGTTCTATTTTCGTCTGTCTATTTTAAAAAATCACTATTCAATAGTAATATACTGTTTTTCTTCCACTGGTTTCTGCACTTCTTTTGGAACTGCTACCGTTAAAATTCCATTATTAAATGCAGCCTTCAAATCTTCCTGTTTTACACTTTCACCAACATAGAAGCTTCTCTGGCAGCTTCCGCTATATCTTTCTCTACGGATGTAGTTACCCTGTTTATCTTTCTCATCTTTGTTAGTATTCTGCTGTGCGGTAACAGTCAGGTAACCATCTTTCAGTTCTGCTTTGATGTTCTCTTTTTCAACTCCCGGCATTTCCATCTCAAGTTCGTAATGGTCACCAGCGTCTTTTACATCTGTCTTCATCAGATCATAGTTAGCAGTTGTATAATTTCCTGCGAATGGGAACATATCATCAAATACATCATCTACAAAATTATTTCCAAAAATACTAGGCATCATCATAAGTCATTTCTCCCTTCAAATAAAATCCTAAATAACGGATTCTTAAATAATCAATTTTAAAAAATTATATTTTAATCTATTATTCAAGCTACTAATTTCATTACTAATTCTGCTTTAAAATCCTCGCCTGTATTATTAACCTGTTCACTTATATTTCATCAGAGTTCCTTTCGGTCATCTGTTGTTTTATTAAACTTTATTTTCAAGTTTTTTATTCGATTCTCAATAAACGTTAAGGAATTATTCACCGATTGTAATATATTTCTTCTCTTCTTTTGCTTTCTTATCTTCTTTCGGAACGCTGATACTTAAAATACCATTCTTAAATGCAGCTTTCACATCTTCCTGCTTTACATCTCCAATGTAGAAGCTTCTTGATAAATTACCTGCGTAACGTTCACGGCGGATATACTTACCAGTTTCTTTGTCAGTCTCATCTTTATCTAAACCTTTTGCAGCAGAAATGGTAAGATATCCATTCTCAAGTTCCATCTTAATCTCTTCTTTCTTAAATCCTGGAAGATCAACGTCTACTTCATAACTATCCTTTGTCTCTCTTACATCTGTCTTCATAAGGTTCTTTGCATGTTTTCCATACAACGGATTCTTCTTACCGAAAAATCTCTTTTCAACCGGGTCACTAAACCAGCTATCAAAATCATCAAATAAATTCTCTCCAAAAATACTAGGCATCATCATAAGTCATTGCTCCTTTCAAACTCTTTTACTGTCTTCAGCAAATCGGAAGCATCTTTCTTTCGACTATGTTGAAATGATTTTTCTGAACTTTGGTTTGGAACTCTTTTTCTTATCTCTTTATGTCCTCTCCTTTGTTCTAGCTGTAATATAACACTTATTATTAGCCACGTCAAGTGTTGAGTGCTAAAAATTTGTGAACATTTTGTGAAATCTTCTTAATTTTCTCTCAAGGCTTTTTATTTTGAGTCAGAACTGATTTTCCCTTAAATAATTCCTGCATTATTTCCTGCGTAAGTCTCTGGTCTGTCAACTCTTCCATATGCTGTCAAATGAAACTCCAATCTCACAGAAAACAATCCATTTTCCTCCGAAAATGAACTCTTTCCCCCAAGCTGCTGCATCATTTTTTCCACACTCATTAAACCGATATGATTACTTTCCACTTCTGTACTTTGCTGCTTAATACCGTTCGACATTGTAAGTATATACGTTGTCTTTGTAAAACAGCCTTTTATATTTACTGGAACCGACTTATCTCCATACTTCAGAATATTTGAAAAAAGATTACTGAATATTCTTTTTATCATTCCTTTATCACCAGTAATCCATCTTTCTACATTCGTATAATCAAGCTCCGGCTGAAATCCTGCAAGCTTGATAAAGTCACTATGTTCATTAATGCAATCTCTAAAATATTCTATTGGTATTTCCTTGACTTTCGGATTATCTACCTCCTCAAATACCAGTGCATATTCAAACATTCTGTCCGTCATTTCCCGGATGTCACTTGTCTTTTGCAGACAGCGATTCAGATATTCCTCATGCATTTCCGGGTTGCGGTTTAATCGAAGTACTTCCAAATATCCATTTAAAATTGTCAAAGGCGTTCTCAAGTCATGGGACATCGCTGTAATCAAGTCCTGATTTGCCCTGCGGCTTTCCTTTTCACGAACCAAAGTATCCTGCAGAGCTGTCCGCAGATTATCCAGTTCTTCTGCGATAATTCCAATCTCGTCCTGACCCATCTCCGGCACGCTGTCTCGGAGATTACCTGCTGCCATTCGCAAAATTTCATCCTTCAACGAGGCAACCATATTCATTTTCTTTTTTATGAAAAATAAAATCACTCCGAAGAACAATCCGATGCTGACTGTCAAACAAAAAATACAATATGGATAAATAAATCGCACTCTATGATAAAACCACACCATTACCGTTGCGTATCCATTTTTAAACTTCATCGGGAACTCATATGTCTCCTCACCTTCTCCACCGGTAAGCTGATAACCCATATCAAAAAATGTACTAAATGCCGCATTATTTAACACGCTCGGAAACTTTCCTGCTACATAGGTTCCCTCTTTTAAGTTATAAATATAAATGCCCGTATATTTGTCTCCCTGACTAAGAAATGGCTGTATCTTTTTAATTCCCTCCTTATCATCTTCAGAAGACGGAATATTATAATTGGCAGCTTCTGTCCGCAGTTTTTCCCAAAAATCCTCATCCTGTGACATATCCCGGAATCCCGGAACCTGCTGAACATACTCGTAAATATCCCACTTATTCAGCCACAAAACTTCAAACAATAAAATGCTTGCCAGCCCCGTCAAAAGAATAAGAACCATCAACTGCGTATGAATCTTCCATCCTTTCGCCTTTGTCTGTACCTTTTTAATCACAGTAATACCCCTTTCCCCAGGAGGTCTTTATAATCATCGGATTCTTAGAATCTCTTTCTACCTTTCTTCGAAGATTTCGAATATGCACCATGACCGTATTCTCCGCTCCATAATAGAAATTCTCTTTCCATACTGCTTCATAAAGCCGCTCTGTCGAAAAGACCTGCCTTCTATTTTTCAAAAGCAACAGCAATATCGCATATTCTGTATCTGTAAGCTCCAATAACTGCTCATCAGAATATACACTTTTTGTCTCCTCATCCACAACCAGATTCTTGCAGGAAAAATTCTTTGGTGTCTCTACTTTCTCCGCCTTTCCTTTATAAACCTGATACCTGCGAATCAGCGCCTTCGCTCTGCTAATTAGCTCATTATAAGAAAAAGGCTTCGCCAGATAATCATCCCCGCCACTCGAAAATCCTAATGTCTTATCACTGTCCTTCGTTCTCGCACTCAAAAATAAAATCGGCGCATTACTCTCTTCCCGCATCTTCCGGCATGTCTGGTATCCATCCATTCCCGGCATCATGATATCAAGAATAATCAGATCATACTCCCTGTTTTCCAACATCTCCAATGCCTTAACGCCATTTCCCGCTGTCTCTACCAGATACCCTTCACCACCGAGCAATACCTGTATAATCTCCCGAATCTCCGGATTATCATCCACAACTAAAATACTTGAACTATTCTCTTCCAAATCTATCTGCCTTTCTAAAATAATTTCTTAAACATCTTCCAATCTCAGTATTTATTGCTGCATTTCATATTTGATACATCAGCAATACACTTACTGAATTTTCTTATTTGATTTATAAAAACCTCTATACAAAAAAATACTAATAAGAATCTTTTTTGTAAAACATTTTTTATTATTTTATTATACCTTATTTCGGCATGAAAAAAGAAAAAAAGAGCCTATCTTAAGTATTTTTAAGTTTTACTTAAGATAGGCTGTCACATTCTTTTTCCCAGATACTCTTATACACTATTTAAATATTGTTACTATACTTCCACCTCTATAAATATCTTTCCAACCGTTCTTCCACCGTATTTTTTATCTTTTCTATTACTTCCTCGCACCAGCTTTTTTCCAGACCTGCCTGCATCCCCACCGCCAGCAGTTCCTTTTTCCCTGGATTTCTTCCATTACCATCTACCATTGTGGTATGCTCTCCATAGTAAGTATTGCTGAAAGTAAGGTCATACGCAGGACTCAATCGCCATCCCTTTTTCATTTCATCGTACAAATATGTGAAATTCTTAGAATGATCATCCCTATTATGTGCAAACACATTAAAGCACATTCTTCGAAACATCTCTCTTACATCAGCTTCATTATCTCTCGTCAAAATCTTAGTCAATTTCATAAGGCTATGATAATCCAGGCTCGGCTGTTCAAAATCCAGCTCCAACAATGCCGCTGCTGTTAACATATGAATCCTCTTTTTCTTATTTCCTGCTTTTACTTTTGTTCCTATTCCATCTACTATTCTTTCTCTGTCAAAACGCTTAATACCAAAATAGCCTTTGCATTTCTTTGATGGAAAAAGCCGCACTTCCGTCATATCAATTCCACACGCTTTCGCACATAAAGCATACTCATACTCCATCCCTCCTGCATCCTGACCGTCTACATGAGCTGGGAACTTTATAATCCAGTCTTCTCCATCAATTTCCGTCATAATCTTAGGTCTGGCACCTCCACTGGTTCCTCCCAGCAGATACAACTCATCCAATTTTTCTGAATATTCTGTATTCAATATCTTCTGGCACTGTAATGCTAAATCATCTAAATCATATCCCTGCGGCTCAAAAGAAAAATGTTCCTCCGGCCGATACGTCAATGCTCCCATTCCATACTGTCCCACAATCGCCAAACGATTCAGCATTGTCATTTCTTCTGGCTTCATTCCTTTTTTCCGCAACATACGATTCAATAATAAATTACCCCACCCATCAGGAAGACTATCCCCAAAAACACCAAATAAACCGCCGAAATACTCTTTTGTTGGTATAAAAACCTGCTCCTTTAACGGCAAAGAAAAAGGACTAATAGAAAATCCTGTTTCCAGCCATTCCTCACTGTACTCAAATGCAATCTTTCTTCCTGCCATTAACGCCAGATTTCCAACTACTTTTCCATCATATAAAACTTGTAGTGTTCCGTTTTCTTTCATCAATAACCTCCTGAATATTCCGATATGGAACCTGTGTAAATAACTCACGAAGTTCATCTGCCATATCCAACGCCATCGCCAGCTTCGTAAGCGACAACAACGAAATCTTCCCCGTAGCCTCAAACCTCTTCACAGAACCATAACTCACCCCACTCATACGAGAAAGTTCCTCCTGCGAAATCTTTCTCCTCCGCCTAATATTCCGCACCCTCTGCGCCAGCTTCATATCAAGTTCTTCCGCCGTTTCCCAAACCAACGCCTCCATCAATGTATCTCCTTTTCTCGCTCCACTATTCTATACTCAATCTTGTTTGTGCTCAATCTTATTCATATTTTTATATTTATCCTCATTTTTCAGATAATATATTGTCTAAAATCTCCGTTTTTAAGTTATTTTAGATAATATATTATCTACTATTTTACAACTAGCTTACCTCTTTAAAAATAATATGTCAAGAAGGCAAAAATTTATTCCAGCATTAAAGTCAAAAACTCTTTACCTTGATTTTTTTCATCTTAAAACCAGTGTATTTCACTTATTATTTTCGTCCTAAAATATATATTCAAATATTTGAATATATATTTTTCATACTTTTCTTATCAATTCGCCCAAAACATAAATTCTGACTGTTCTTCAACTTCCAAAGACAGCTCTCAGTAAATAAAATAACCTATATTTGTGGTCTCGGAGCAAGGTTTGGATACGAGCGTGTGTAAGCGAGTATTCAAACCGCAGCGACTAAAGTCACAAATATAGGTTATTTTGTTTACTGAGAGCGTCTCCTTGCCTGCGGCAAACCAGAATTCAAACTCTATTATGCTGCTTCTTCAAACTGTGAATTATACAATTGAGCATAGAATCCACCTTTCGCAAGTAACTCTTCATGATTTCCCTGTTCGATAATATCTCCATCTTTCATCACAAGAATCACATCTGCATTTTTAATCGTAGACAATCTATGCGCGATTACAAAACTCGTTCTGCCTTCCATAAGATTATCCATCGCCTTTTGGATAAGAGCCTCTGTACGAGTATCTACAGAAGATGTTGCCTCATCAAGAATCATTACCTTGCTGTCTGCCAAAATAGCTCTTGCGATAGTAAGGAGCTGTTTCTGTCCCTGAGACACATTACTTGCATCTTCATTAAGTTCCATGTTGTAACCGCCCGGAAGTGTTCGAATAAAGCTGTCTGCATGAGCTGCTTTTGCTGCCTCGATAACTTCTTCATCTGTTGCATCCAAACGTCCATAACGGATATTTTCCATAATAGTTCCTTTATAGAGCCATGTATCCTGTAATACCATTCCAAATGCTTTACGAAGATCACGCCTGTTATAATCACGAACATCATGATTATCTAAAAGAATCTGGCCACTATTTACATCATAGAAACGCATAAGCAGTTTCACCATTGTTGTTTTTCCTGCACCGGTAGGACCGACAATTGCGATTTTCTGACCCGGCTTTACGTCTACAGAAAAATCGTTGATAATCGTCTGATTTGGATTGTAGCCAAAATTCACATGAGAGAATTTCACTTCTCCTGTTACGTTTTCTACAGATACCGCTCCCTCGTGTTCCTGATCTTCTTCCTCCTCTTCTAAGAATTCAAATACTCTCTCGGAGGCTGCTGTCATGGACTGTACCTGATTGATAACCTGAGCAATCTGCTGGATTGGCTGTGTAAAGTTCTTTACATACTGAATAAATGCCTGAATATCACCGACACCAATCGTTCCTCTAATTGCTAACAGTCCACCGGAAATAGCAACTCCGGCATACCCAAGGTTTCCGACAAATGCCATGATTGGCTGCATTAAACCTGACAAAAACTGAGATTTCCATGCAGATTCATATAAGACTCCATTGGTTTCATCAAATGTTTTTACCATGTCTTTTTCTTTATTAAATGCTTTAATAACCAGATGGCCACCGTAACTTTCTTCTACCTGTCCATTAATATGTCCAAGATATTCCTGCTGTGTGCGGAAATATTTCTGAGAAAACTTTACGACTGTAGACATTAAGATTGCTGATACCGGTAAAATGATAAATGCAATTAATGTCATTAACGGTGAAATGGTGAGCATCATTACAACGACACCAATAAGCGTTGCTGTTGAAGTAATAACCTGCGTTACACTCTGGTTTAATCCCTGACCTAATGTATCTACATCGTTGGTGATTCTTGAAAGAACTTCACCATAAGTACGACTTTCAAAGTACTTCATCGGCATACGGTTAATTTTCTCCGAGATTTCTTTTCGAAGGCGGTAACAGATTTTCTGTGTTACTCCTGTCATAATCCATCCCTGTAAAAAGTTAAACACTGTACTTGTCAGATACAATCCTAAAGTAAGCAAAAGGATCTTTCCGATACAGGTAAAATCAATCCCGCCTGTTCCGGCAATCTTTTTCATCAGACCTTCGGCCAGCGCAGTAGTTGCCTTTCCCATAACCTTTGGTCCAGCTACTGAAAATACTGTAGATATTGCCGCAAAAATCATTACCGCAAGAATCGCAAATTTATAATTTCCAATATAGCGAATGAGTTTCTTAAAAGAACCACTAAAGTTCTTTGCCTTCTCTCCACCTTGCATCATTCTTCTTCCGCCGCCCATCGGACCACGACCACCCATTGGGCCTCTGTTTGATGTTCCTGCTTTATTTTCAGCCATTTTACTTACCTCCTTTCTTATGTTTTAACTTCCTGTCATCAGACTTTTTCTTTAATTTGTTATTTTCTTTCTCATCAATTTTGGTAGAAAGGATTTCTTTCTTATTTGTTTCCTTCTCTGCTTTTTCTTCTGCCAAACCTAATTTCTCAAGTCCAAGCTCCTTTTCAGAAAGCTGTGACTTAGCAATCTGAAGATATACCTCACAGTTTTTCAGCAGTTCTTCATGTGTTCCTTTTCCAACAATCTTTCCATCATCCAAAACAAGAATCTGATCTGCATGTAAAATCGTGCTGACTCTCTGCGCTACAATTACGATAGATGCATCCTGCACCTTTTCATTTAATTCCTTACGAAGTGCTGCATCTGTCTTCATATCAAGTGCGGAAAAACTATCGTCAAACACAAGTACTTTTGCCTTTTTCGCAATCGCTCTTGCAATCGCAAGACGCTGTTTCTGTCCACCAGATACATTACTTCCGCCCTGGGCAATCGGACTGTCGTATTTTTCTTTTTTCGTCTCAATAAATTCTGTCGCCTGGGCAATTTCTGCTGCTTCTTTTATATCCTCATCTGTCGCATCTGCTTTTCCAAATCGCAGGTTAGAAGCGATTGTTCCTGAGAAAAGAACACCTTTTTGTGGTACAAATCCTATTTCTTCTCGAAGTTCTTCCATAGAAATCCGGCGAATATCTTTGCCATCTAATGTAATCTGTCCACCTGTCACATCATAAAATCTTGGAATCAGATTAACCAGCGTAGACTTTCCACAGCCGGTACTTCCGATAATTGCCGTTGTCTTGCCTGGCTCCACTTTAAAATCAATATCAGAAAGCACGTTATGTTCTGCTCCCGGATACTTGAAATCTACATGTGAGAATTCCAGAACACCTTTATGCTCCTTAAGCGTTTCTGGCTTCTTCACATTCTGAACAGAAGCTTCTGTCTTAAGAACTTCATCAATACGATCTGCTGCAACACCCGCTCTTGGTACCATAATAGACATCGCTGTCATCATAAGAAATGCCATAACGATCTGCATTGCATAAGTAATAAACGCTGTCATCGCACCAACCTGTAACGTACCCGCATCAATTTTTTGTGCGGAAACCCATGTGATCAGAATGGTAACACTGTACATGATAAACATCATTCCCGGCATCATAAACGTCATAATACGGTTTGTAAAAAGCTGTGTTCCTGTTAACTTTTTATTCGCTTCGTCAAAACGCTCTTCCTCTGTTTTCTCTCTGCCAAATGCACGAATAACAGAAAGTCCTGTTAAAATCTCTCTGGAAACAAGGTTAAGACCATCTACTAATGTCTGCATAATTTTGAACTTCGGCATCGCCATCGAAACAAGCAGCATAACAAATCCGAGAATCACAACAACCGCAAGAGCAATAATCCATTCCATTCCTGCTCCGGTCTGATACACTTTAATAATTCCACCAATTCCGATAATCGGTGCATACAAAAGAAGTCTCAGCATAACTGCTGTAACCATCTGAATCTGCTGAATATCGTTTGTACTTCTTGTAATAAGAGATGCTGTAGAAAAACGGTTCATTTCCGCATTTGAAAATCCCATAACCTTTTTATAGATTTTTCCTCGCAAATCCCTGCCAATACTCGCACCTACCTTAGAAGCAAGAAAACCGACTCCAATCGCCGCTACCAGAATCATAAATGCAATTCCAAGCATACGGCCGCCTTCTTTCCAGAGATAATCTGTCTGTATCTTATCGATATCTACTCCTGCAGCTTTATCACATTTTGTCGCATAGGCAACACCTGTAGAAAATAAAGTACTCTCTCCAATATCATTCATTTTCTTTTCGATTTCTTCTCTGGACTTCTGGATATCTTTGGCACTCATCATTCCTGTCTGCTTCATCTGATACAGCATTGGGCGCACATCAACGTAAATAACCTTTTTCCCGTTATCATCTTCCTCCTGAAAGCTTTTAAACTTCATGTTGAGCATCTTTCCAATCTCATCGACACTCATATCATCTATTTTATCCTTCATCGGAGCCATCGCAGGATTCGAAGCAATCGAATTCTTAATCATCTTCTTAAACTGCGATTCTTTTACATTTGACATGTTATGATTTAAGAAAATCGCTGTAAGAAATGTATCATCTAACTGATCCAGCTTCTCCTCATCCTCCGCCTTGCAAATGTAATACTCACCTTTTTTCTCATAAGTATCTTTCCATATTTTCTTCTCTTTCGAAGTCATATACAACTGCGAAATCTCATACTCATCCTCCGTCATTTTCACAGGAAGAATATGCTCCACACCTTTATTCTGAATTCCCACATCAATGATATCTGACGTATACTGCGGCAGCGACAAATCGCCAAACGCCTGCACAATAAGCAACAGCACAATCGCAACGATCATATACCAGTATGGGGCCATATTTTTAAATATTTTTGTCATTCTTTATGTCCTCCAACTACTTTTTGTCAAAACAATTTTACTCTGACTACTATGTTCATCAAAAATCAGCATCGTTTATTATTATACTTTCCAATGCCTACTCGTTCATCCTCTTCAATAAAATCTCTGAGCACTCCTCCAAAGAAAACTTCGCTGTATCAAGAACCAGATCATAGTTCTTCTCGTCCTTCCAGTCCTTTTTCGTCCAGAACTTAAAATACTTTTCCCTGCCCCAATCCTTTCTGTCCATTAAACGACGTGCCTTCTGCATCGTGTCTACATTTTCCTTATCAAAAATGCGCTGTACCCTCTTCTCCTTATCACTACAGCGAACAAAAACTGTCACAACATCTTCGCAGGATTTCAAAATTTCTGTAGAACATCTTCCGATAAAAACCGCCGGACCTTCTGCATGAAGATTCTTGATTGTCTCTTTCATTCCATAAAAAATCTCATTAATTTTCGCCATATTTTCATACTGATTATAGCCTGCCATCATCGCAATATTATAGAGAAAACTTCCTACTTTATTCTCGTCAAACTCCTTAAGAGTTGCAATCTCTATGCCATATCCTTTCGCGGCCTCAATCAGCAACTGTCCATCATAGTAAGGAATCTGTGCCTCTTTCGCGATGCGAATTCCGATATCCCGTCCTCCGCTGCCAAATTCCCTTTCTATTGCCACTGACTTCATATACTGCATTCCTTTCTTCTAATCTGACTAACTCTTTGGTCATCATCTTCATCAATACTCCAAAAATTATCTAAAATTTCTCCCGGTCATTTTCCAGTGGCATTATCAGTCGATGCCATTAAAAATACTTCCTGTAAATGCTATCTGTAAATATTTCCGTAAAGTAATTCTGTTACTTTTGAAGTTCCTCATCCAGACTGCGAAGCATCTTCTGCATTATCTGGTTCATAAGTTTTTTCTCCTCATCCGTCACATAACGCATGACAACCTCTTTACATTCATTATGAACCTCCAGCATATTTTTCGCTGCTTCCACAGCCTTCTCAGTTAACTCAATGTGTCTCTTTCTGCGGTCATTCTCATCCTCTGTCAAAACGACAAAACCTTTCGCCCGTAAATTATCTACAGACTTTGAAATGTGTGCTTTGGATAAATTCTTCTCCTCCACAATATCTTTTGCTGTATCACCACATGGTGAATGATATAAAAATAAAAGAATCTCCAGTTCTACATTTCTCACTCCGTATTTCTGTGCAAACACCTCTGACTTTTTATCAAGAAGCTTACGCATCTTCATTCCACAGGTATTAATTAACGAATCCCGCATAGTTTTATCCTCCTGTTATGTATCTTTTTCATATTCCTTAGGTTGCCTTTCGGCAATTAGTTCACTAACGAACTTGTTTGCATATAATAATCCTTTTCTTTCCAAATGTCAATGGTGAATTTTGAATTGCCGAGCTGGCGAGGCAGACGAACTCCAGAATTTACTTCATAAACTTGTCTATCGCCTCATTCAATGCTTCAATCGCCTCATCATCCCCCGTTTTTATCGCATCAACAATACAAGTTGACATATGTTCTTTCAATATAACCCGGCTAAGGCTCTTGACTGCGGCATCTACAGCGGCGAGCTGGATTAACACTTCGCTGCAGTCTCTTCCAGATTCAATCATAATTTTTATAGACTTCATATGACCTATAATCCGGGCAATTCGGTTTAGTTCGTTTTTCACGATTTGGGGCGAATGGGTGTGTGTATGAGTGTAAACATTTCCGTTTGCATCTACATGGGTATGGGTATGCTGGCACACTGATGCCTCTCCTGATTTATGAGTGTGCTGATTCACTGATGACTTTTCTGATTTACCAATATGTTGATGTTCTGACAATTCCTCATGCTTATGAGAATGTCCTTCTTTATGTGTACTGTCATAGTGTACATTTCCTTGAATATCTTCCTGATTGTAAAAATTATTTCGATTTTTTATATATTCATTTTCTTGAATATGTATTTTCCCTATCTTTTTTGTTGTGTCATTTTTCTTATTATTTTCATTTCTATTATTTTGAATATGTTTATTTTCCATTTTTATCCTGCCTCGTATTATTAAAATTTGTGGTAATTTTGAATTTTGTAATATCCAGAGAGATAGCAGAGAAGATTACAAAAATAAAATCAATGTATATAAGATTAATGTTATAAAATCGTATAAAAGATATATTCCAGCAATTATTTTACTCATTGCAATAATATTATATGAAAATGATATTAAAAACGCCGCAATTTCATTACCGAATATAATAGATAAGTAATATCATTTTCTGATTGAAGTATTTATAATCCAAATATCACAATCCGCTCTCTCATATTATTTCCCGGAAATAAATCTCTGCAATCTATTTCGTCTTCAAACATAAATTCATCTACGGTCATTAAGTAAGAAATGTATTCATCTGACGGATAATAAAACAGTAGTTTTATCTCTCTTGGTTTTTCGTAATAGGATTCTAGTATTCTGTGTATCACTTTTTGCAAAATTTCAAGTGAAAATGGGTTAAAGAAGTAAATTCTATCTACTTCTCTTGGTACAGAAAAGTATTCAGCATTTTCCGCTTTAAATGCTACTCTTCCTGCTGAAATGGCTTTTTCTTTGTTTTCTATTGCTTTATTGTAGATTCTCTCATCGTATTCCACGCCGATGGACCTGCATCTGGTCTGATAGGCAAGGAAAAAGTCTACACGGCCTTTTCCACACCCGTAATCAAGAAGTGTATTGCCTTTTCTTATGATTCCTGTGTTTGCCAGCCTTTCTAATACAGAATATGGCGTTGGTTCATAGGGATAATAATATTGTCCTGCATTGGAATCATCGCGTCCCATTGTATGGATTTTCAGTAGTTTATCCCATTTATTTTCATATATATCTTCTTTCATTTTTTATTTGCCCCTTTTTTTATTTTTCTCTTATATTCTCCTATTTTCTTTCATTTTCTTTCTCAGAATATTTCCTGTGATTCTCAATTAGTCTACCATAATCCCACTTCTAATCCAATCTTCCAAAATAGAAATTCATATTTTTTAAATAGAATATCAAATGTCATTCTTTTTTCTAAAATGCTAAACTCCAATCAAGTTAAGAAACACGCAAATAAAAAAAGAGGAGAGGAAAAATGGAAAACAACAGTAACAGTGGTGTTATATACCAGGGAAAAATACCAAATCGTGTGAAGTACTGCTTTGCCTTTGGTGCATTAGGAAAAGACTTAATCTATGGAATGATTGCAACTTTTTCTATGATTTATTTTACAGATATTATTAAAGTTGCTCCCGCATTTATCGGAAGTATGTTCTTCGTTGCAAAGTTGTGGGATGCTTTTAACGATTTATTTATGGGTATGATTGTTGATAATACGAGAAGCCGGTGGGGTAAATTCGTTCCGTGGCTTGTTATCGGTACATTGATTAACGCTTTTGTATTCATTACCGTATTTACAGACTTTCATTTATCAGGTGTAAGTCTTTGTGTATTTGCATCTGTCGTTTATGTTTTATGGGGAATGACTTATACGATTATGGATATTCCGTATTGGTCTATTATTCCTAACTTAACTTCCGATCCGGAAGAACGTGAAAAAGTATCTGTTTTACCAAGAATTTTTGCCAGCATCGGTCAGTCTCTTATCATCGCCGGCTTCGGTGTTCAGATTATCAAAGGACTTGGCGGCAACTATACTGGTTACCACAGATTCGCATTAATTATCGCAGCAACCTTTATTTTTACAATGGCTGTCTGCGTTATCAACCTGCCAAAGAAACAGCAGGCTACCGGAACTGCAGAGAAAATGAAATTCAGAGATATTTTCACTGTAATCAAAAAGAATGACCAGTTAAGATGGGCTGTCCTCTTAATTTTATTATACAATATTGGAATTCAGGCTATCATGGGTGTTGCTACATATTATTTCAGCTATGTTTGCAATAATGCCGGAATGTTATCTGCTTTCATGATCAGTGCATCTGTTGCAGAGGTAGTTGGATTATTAATCTTCCCTAAAGTCACAAAATTATTATCCAGAAAAAAGGCATTCTTAATGGCTTGTACGCTTCCACCAATCGGCCTTATCTTACTGCTCATTGTAGGATTTGTATGTCCTTCTAATATTCCTTTAACTGCAATTGCGGGAATTATCGTTAAAACTGGTACAGGTCTTGAACTTGGATGTGCTACCGTTTTCCTTGCAGACGTTGTTGATTATGGCGAATATGTATTAGGTGTCAGAAATGAAGGTGTCGTATTCTCCCTTCAGACATTAATCGTAAAACTGACCGCAGCTTTTACAGCTTTAGCAATCGGATTCGTATTAGAGTTAACTGGATACGTTCCAAATGCAGTACAGTCTTTAGCAACACAGAACTCCATCCGTGTGCTGATGTGCATTGTACCAGCTCTCGGCATCATTCTTGCTTACGTTGTATTTAAGACTAAATATAAGCTTAATGATGAGTTTATGAAAAAAGTAGTTGCTAAGATCAGTGGTAAAGCTGAAGAATAATCGCAGAATATTACACAAGGTATAATATTAATCTAAAAATACAGAGCTATCTGCAATATAACAACAGGATACTGTGCAAAGTATATAACACTAACTATTCCGATTCATTAAATTTACAAACTTACATTTCAAATAAATTCTATGTTTCGGAACAGTTATAAAACATTATAGGGCAAATAAATAAGGGCAAGTTGATTGATATAAAATGTAATCGACTTGCTCTTATTTATGGTACAATCTAAACGGCTGCAAAATAATAAAATAAGTAGCAAAATCCATACCAATGGAACTATGTCAAAAATAATAACACAATAAATAGAAAAACAACTATAAAAAATAAATTTCAAAATAAACAACAACGTAACTATAAAAAAACAAACTTAAAAGCAAATACCATGTAAATAACCACAATAAACTACAGGAAAAATGAGGAAAAAATCTTGATAAACTTTACTATTATTTTAGCCGATGATGAACAGCAAATATTATATGGAATGAAAAACGGCATCGACTGGGAGAGCCTTGGTTTCTCCGTTGTTGGTACGGCACAAAACGGGAAAGAGGCCTTAGAACTCATTGAAGAACATCACCCAGACCTTTTAATCAGTGATATTAAAATGCCATTTATGGACGGTTTAGAGCTTTCTAAAACCATTCATGAGAACTACATAAACACGAAAATTATTCTTTTTTCCGGTTGGGATGATTTTGAATATGCCAGAACCGCTATCAGCTATGGAGTTTCACAATACATCATGAAACCAATCGACTACAACGAAATGCAGAAACTTCTCACTACAATGCATGAGGAACTCGAAAAAGAATATGCCGAGAAAATGAACCGCACCCGCTTGGAGAACATTTACACAGAAAGTATTCCTCTTCTTCGGCAGCAGTTTTTTACACAGCTTTTAACAGAAACTCTTACCGAAGATTATTGTACTCTTCAAATGAAAAATTTAAAACTGAATCTTGATTATGAAGTTTTTCACATCATTACTGTAAAGATTCGTGAAAATGATTTAAATGATGTTCTTTCCGAACTTTCCATCAAGGAAACGATTAAAGAATCTCTCGAAAAAATAACGGACCTCTACCATTTCGGTATGATTGACAGAGAAGTATTTTTGCTATGTGGCAATAAAAAGCACGATATTGAACGGATTACCCGTACTATACAGGAGGCCTCCGTCATTATCGAACGTATTTTTCACACGAAAATATCCTGCGGCATCAGTTCCAGCGGTACCAGTTTAAGGGCACTTCCTGTCCTCTATCAGCAGGCTCTAGAAGCACTTGATTATAATGTAGTCATTCAAGATGAGAGCTATACTTACTATAATGACATCCTTCCGCTCCAAAAGGATGCACCGCTTCAAAAAGACGATGACTGGAATTCCGAAGTAGATTCCATTGAGAAGATCATAACTCACTGTTCTGAAGAAGAACTGAAAACTGCTGTTTTAAATATGCTTGAACATCTACATGAAGCCCATTACAACTTAAATGAATACCAGATCGTCATATTAGAGATTTCCTTCTCCCTCGCCCGTCTTTATAAAAAATATCAGATTACCTCTGATAAAGAATTTGCCGGTTCCAAAAAAATGGCGGTAAAAATTCTTTCTTTAAACACTGGCGAAGAGCTCGACAACTGGCTTATTAATTATTTTCAGCTCATGCGTACATTGATTCAGAAAAAGCAGGTAGATAATAACGTTATTTTAGCAGAAAATGCAAAGAAATTAGTGGAGGAACATTTCCGTGAACCTGACCTTTCCGTAGAGTCCATTTGCAAGGAACTTCATGTGAGTTCTTCCTACTTTTCAAAGATTTTTAAGCAGGAAACGGAAACTACTTTTTTAAATTACCTCATCAGACGCCGCATGGAAGAAGCGAAAATGTTACTGAAAATGACCGACTACAAAAGCCATGTCATCGGAACAATGGTCGGATACCCCGAACCAAATTACTTTAGCTATGTATTTAAAAAGCACTGTGGTATCTCTCCGGTAAAATACCGAAAACTTGGAGGGGAAAATAACTAAAAGGACCTTCTCCCGGCATCCAGAGTATGTTTAAAAAATGCTTTTTGCAAGATGTACGTCACAATTTACGGGAAATTTTCTTCCCTGACAAACGAAAGGATTTATTTATGAACAATAAAAAATTAAGCATTCGTGTTCTTTTTCCTTTAATAATGTCCATCTCGATTGTCTTCTGTATTTTAAGCTGCATGATACTGTTTTCTCATTATATTTCTACCTATCTTGTCCGTAAAACGATAGAAGAAACCAGCAGGCAGAAAAATGTACTTGCACAAAATATTGAAAATGAAATAGATTCAATCAATTCTATTATGAATAACATTTACTACAACACAATCAAAAAATATGATATTCAGGACAAGAACTTTAAAACTATTTTGGCAAATGAAATCACCAGCAATTCAGAAACAATCTATGGACTCGCTTTATATGATACAGATGGCAAAAACTTATGGCACTCTAACAATTTAACCAGTACTTCCATGCAAAATGAAAGCTGGTTTACTCAGGCAAAAGATAATATCGAAACTATTTGTTACGGCTCAAAAAAACTTGTTTATCCCGACAACGTAAAACAGGTATTTCAGATAAGCCGCTATGTAGAGTACATTAATCACGGCAAAATGAAATCCGGTGTTCTTTTAATGCAGTACTATACCGATTCCATCGATGCAATTTTAGAGCATTATAAGAATACGCAAAACTCTTACTGCTACCTGCTTGATAATACATCGAACTTTCTTTATCATCCGTTTATAAAAGAAATTTCTTCTGGTTTATATAAAGAAAACACTACTAAAATTGCTCTAAACAGCACCAATTACAGCATCAAAAAGCTACATGGTACAAAATGGCTGATCGAACGTCAGCAGATTGGTTATACCGGCTGGAATATCGTCCTTGTCAGTTCCCTATTTAATATTCACACAGAAAATATGGGTATTTATTATGTAATCTGGCTACTTCTGCTTATTGTTGGAATTATTCTTGTTTTCACTGACATTTTGCTGTTCCATGACTTCACAAATCCTGTCTACCAATTACTCGATACCATGCAGGAATTCGGAAAGGGCAATTATGAAGTAAAAGCCGCAGAAAATGGAATTGGTGAACTGAAAACATTAAGTGCACATTTTAATATTATGGCAGAAAAATTACAAAACCAAATGGACGAAATCCGTAGAAATGAACGGGAAAAACGAAAAATGGAGAAAAAACTTTTGCAGTCTCAGATTAACCCGCATTTTCTCTATAATACGCTGGACTCTATCATCTGGATGATACAGAGTGGCGAATATAAAGGTGCCGAGCAAATGGTATCCTCCCTCGCGAAGTTTTTCCGCATTTCTTTAAGCCAGGGAAAAGACATTATCCCACTGGAAAAAGAGTTGGAACACGCAACAAGTTACCTCGCTATTCAAAATATCCGTTTTAAGGACAAGTTTGAATTTTCCGTACAGGCAGACAAAAAACTTCTTCATTATCTCTGCCCCAAACTTTCTATCCAGCCTCTACTTGAAAATGCTATTTATCACGGTATGGAAGGTGTGTACGATGATGGCGAAATCACTATTTCTGTTTATGAAAAAGATAACCTCATTCACATTGACGTAAACGATAACGGACTTGGTATGCCAGAAAAAGTTGTGGAATACATCATGCACAACCGGGTTGTTTCCAGCAAACGAGGCTCTGGAATCGGTGTGCGTAATGTCGATGAGCGAATCAAACTTATTTACGGTGAACAGTATGGTGTCACTATTGAAAGTGAATTAGATGAAGGAACAACCGCAACGATAATTATTCCGAAACTGGAGGAGACTGCAGAGATAAATTCAGATGAATCCAATAAAACAAAATTATAGAAAATCAGCAACTTGTAATAATCTAACAATACTACACTGAACTAAATCTATAATATATATTACAAAAAACTGCCCAAATAGACAGTAGCCAATAACACTAAATTAAAAGAAGTTATTAAAATCAGGAGGAAACTGATGAAAAATAATAAGAAAAAATATGCTTTAGTAATCATCTTAATACTCTTCATTGCCTTTTTTTCCTCGCAATGTATGATGACACGCACAAACACCGAAAGTAAAAAAACGGTAGCAGTAATCCTTCCCTACACTTATAATAAAGAGAATTCCCGTATATTAGATGCCATCCGAGATTACGCTCACAATAATTCTATTATACTTGACGTGTGGCATGAAAAAAGCCTTTCTTCAAATGAGCTATCTTCCATCATCGCTAATGAAGAACAAAATCATGCAATTGGCATCCTGTTAATTTATCCAGAAAACTATTTAACCCAACAAGAAAAACACTACGATTACAATAATGTACTGGCAATTACCGCCACGATGCAAACTGCCTTTTCTCACTATGCAGCCTTTGAAAACAGCCCTTCTTCAAGCTATCTTCTTCCTGTTTCTGCACAGGTAATAAAGAAAATCCAAGACGGCAAAACAGACTGCATTTACATAAAAAACACATACGAACTTGGCTATGAAAGCATTCAAATGCTGGATACTTACTCACGAAATAAATATATGAAAGATATATCTATTCCATGTCATAAAGTAGATAAGGCAGCTATTGAGAGCGGGGAATTAGATGCACTACTGACAAATTAGAAGAGTAGTTTTAATTCAATCTACACACCCCAATTTACGGTATATTTCGCCTGAATGAATACAAAATATACCGTAAATTAGAGCGTGCAGGTTGCAGGAATGATTTTTCAAACACTCTCTAAACATAATAGTTTTCCAAAAATTTAGTCAATATTTATCAACTACAGATAATAAATTATACAGAACACGAAAGGATTTCCGTTATGAAAACAAATCTTTTTAGCTATAATTCCATCCTGTTTACCTTAATCATCATCCTGATAAGCACCATAACCATATGGAAATTACCTCAAACGCAGAATGGATACACCCACATAGGCATCGCCGTTTATGATATGGACGACACTTTCATAAACGACTATGTAACCAAACTCCAAAACAAAATTGACCGTTCTTCTTTTTCTGGCAAAAAGGTTCTTTACGAAATCTTTGATGCAGAAGGAAATGCTAATCGGCAAGAACATCAGCTTCAATATATGTACACCCAAAACTTCGATGCCCTGCTTATTAACCTTGTAACTCCATCTTCCGCCGCCAGCGTCCTAAACGAGACAGCAAACCACGATATCCCTGTTATTTTATTTAACAGAGAAGCGGATAAAAAGGACTTATCCATCTCCAAACAGACATGGTACGTCGGAACAGCGGCAAAAAAAGCGGGAGCCATTCAGGCAGACATGCTCCAGAATGTATGGAATATAGACAAAGTAAACCTGGACCGAAACAAAAATAATAAACTGGACTATATTCTAATCGAAGGAGAACAGACACATTTTGATGCTGTAAGAAGGACAAATGGCTTTTTAGAAAGCAGCCAGAACCTCCCTCTAAATCAGCTTACTAATCTCTCCGCAGATTGGCAGAGAAACCTTTCCTCCGTGAAATTTTCAAAACTGGATACTAGAGCGTGTTTGAAAAATAAAAGTTGCACAAAACATATATTCCCACGCCCTTT
>OIDQ01000347.1_pt1 | contig 24125 bp, 18 predicted proteins | sample 1581511 | NCBI WGS metagenome assembly OIDQ01 (sample SAMEA3882526, study PRJEB24775) | human gut metagenome | biome: human-associated habitat; feature: intestine environment; material: feces | place: Netherlands | collected 2009/2010
TATTCGCTACGTGTTCGTGGCCCTCACTTTGCGAGCAAAGTGAGCTACAATGCTGTCGCCTCAACAGACGATTATGCGGGCCAGCGCAAATCTCCGCTGCGAGGGCGCTGCTGCCTCTTTACAAACCTTGATTTTCCTGGATTTTGAACACCCTACCTGAAAGGCAGAATTTTCAAGATCCCCTATAATATCTACATAATTTTTCGCAGGATTTTTAGAAACCCACCCCACAGCCGCGCCCCAATCCCAATATTTATCAGCGCACACGGGAGCAGAGGCATTCGCACACACTCCCACGTTCGTTAAAAAATATAAGAAATGCTCAAAAACAAATAGACTTCTGTGATTCTTTCGTCAATCGGGGACTTCGCGATAGGGAGGTCAGTCTTTCAAGCATCCAATTGGAATGACATATACCCCATCCTTCCTCTTATAGGCGTATTGTCCGACACCGATTATAACCGCCATAAACGATGGTGCAGGCATTTTATCGGTATCAATTTTATAGGGATTTGCATTTGAACAAAGCAATATCAAAGAGTATGAGACCGACATGAAAATGTGAATTTTATTAAAGCAATAGTTTGCCCGCTAAGCATATATCATTAGGGATAACACTTGTCGAGTTAGTCGTCTATTCCGTATATTCCTTTCCGCCAATGCTCAATATGCAGGCATCGCCCTGTCCTGGAAGTGGCTCATAGACGACACCCTCAACCTTTTTTAACAGCCTTGAAGAGAGATTCTTCTTCTGACGTAAGTTTTGTACTCTTGCCGAATGCACCTACCATTTAAAATTTTGGGGTGCTGGCGCATGATGCCATACCAATGATGATGGTCGCTAATGCCAATGTTTTTATTGTATTCATATTCTTTATGATTTTATATTTCTTAATTGCTACTTACCTATAGTGTATCTTACACCTACATTAAGATTGAAGTTCAGCGGTTTCTCCTTGTAGATAGTCTGGAGCGAAGAATGGTTGTCTAAATGATAGCTTACGCCCGGCTCTGCATAAATACCGACATTGTCAAGCACGTCAAACTGCACGCCGAAAGCCGCATTTACAGACATTTGCAAAGGCTTGCTCTCAATGTTGACAGTCTCTTTCTCCTTTATCGCATTATTGATGACATATTCTTTCGTGACATTTCCCGATATGCATTTTTCTACAAGTACACCTGCCGAACCATATAGATTGAACCTTTTGTTTGACCATGCATTATATTTCATGTTGACAGGAATTCCTACATAGTTCAGCCTTTGCTCGCCCGTAAAGTAGTTCTCTTTTGTTCCGTCTTTCATGTCGGAAGAGAGACGAGTGTATGTAAGTCCGCTTTCGATGCTCCAATGCTCGTTAAGTGTGTATGCCACTTTCACACCAATGCGTACAGGCAAGCGGTGCTTGTATTCTGTCTTCACTTCCTTTCCCTGATTGAATATGTTGATGCCGAGCATAGGGTTGTCCTCCCAGTCAGAATCATCTGGACCGGTTGTAACAACTGGGGCGCCAATAGATGTTATGGTTCTTGATGACCCCATCGATCCCATTGCACCTGTACTTACAGTCCAACGTGGCGATGTGGACGAAGAGGCGTGACGCCTTGCGTCAGAGTTGTAAGCCACAAGACTGCCGTAATTGCTGTTGTGATGAGAATTGTTTGCCTTCTTGCTCTCATTCTCACGTTTCGGCAAATTTTCTTTGTCGGCAGTTGTATTCGTCTCTTTTGAACTGTTGGTATCATCCCCTTCATGGTTGTCAGACGCTGTTTCCAAAGATTTCTCATCATTAGCATAAGATGACAATGTATCAATGTCACCAACAGATTTATGTACTATGGTTGTAATGATGCGTGGCACAGGTGAGTTGTAGGCAATAGAATTATTGCCGTCGTCTGCAACGATATTGCCTTTAGGGGATGGCTCTGCTGGTGTATGTGCTATTTGTAGATTTGTCATTTCTGATGGCGTTTGCCCATCGTTTACGTATTCAGAATATATTGAATATCCTATCAATAAAGCCACGCTTGCAGCGGCTGCAGTATACGCTGTGCGCCGTAGCCAGTAAGTTTTGAAAGGTCTGCCGCCATTCATATAGCCACCATTCTCATCAGTCGTTCCTTTGCGAATCTCCTCCCAAAGTCCTTTTGGTGCATCTTTCTCATAGTTGCCCAAACGATCGTGTATGTCTTTTTGCCAATTATTTTTCATACGTTAAATGGAATTGATGGTTCTATAATGTTTTATCTTCTGCGCCAGCATTGATTTGGCCTTGTGCAGCTGCGAAGCTGAAGTATTCTCCTTTATGCCGAGCAATTGGGCTATTTCCTTGTGACTCTTATCGTCAATGACATAGAGATTGAATACAGTTCGGTATCCATCGGGCAACTCACGTATGAACTGATGAAGTACATCGGTAGGTATGCCCTCAGTCTCCATACTGTCGCCATCTGCAATGTTTATATCTTTATCATCGATACTATCAATGGGCAAACGGCTGTTGTTGCGTACAAACTTCAGGGTCTCATTGAGAGTAATTTTTGCTATCCATGCTTTCAAAGACCCCTCTCCACGATACTTGAAACTATCCAGAGAAGTAAATATCTTGATGAACGATTCTTGTAGCACGTCCTTAATGTCTTCGTCTTCTGTGATGTAGCGCGAGCAGAGTGCAGACAGGTATCGCACATGCTTGCGATAAATCCACTCGGTGGCAGTATTGTCGCCATCGAGTGCCTTTCGCAACCATCGTTCCTCTTCCGTTTCTTTTCTGAATATTATGCCGAACATGATGTTTGTAGTGTTAAAAGCTTAGAAAACAACGAAGTGCAAATGCCTTTACCATACAGTAAAAAGCATTTGCACTATCTCGTAACAACGCGTTTCTTATTTTGTTACTGTAACAACTACCGTAGCAGTTTTTTTGTTTTTGTCTGTGACGGTGATAGTTGTGCTTCCAATCTTCACTCCCTTTATGGTAAGTTTGGCGTCCTTGACGGTAGTAGTGGCGATCTTTTCATCTTTGCTTGCAGCCGTATAAGGTGTTGTGCCTCCACTAATGTTTATTACATCTTCCTTACCAACCGCAATACTTGTCTTGGCTTTGTCCACGACAACACCATCAACCACGGTAATGTTCAAACTGCCAGTCACCTTCTTGGAGTCAGTAACAAGAACTGTAGCCTTGCCAGCCTTAACTCCTTTTACCGTAATTGTAGCCTTGTCAACAGTTACGGTGGCGGTCTTGTCATCGCTTGATTTAGCGGTGTAAGTACCATCTCCACCTGCTACCTTTACATTCTGTGTGCCGCCAACGGCAACTGAAACGGTTGAAGGATTGAACTTGATGGCGGGAGTGTTGTCATCATCGTCAGAGCATGAAGCAAAAGCCACTGCAAAAACGGCACAAACGATTAATGTTGCAAATTTAAAGAAATTCATTGATTTCATTTTATTCTATAATTTTGTCGTTTAACTTATGCACCACAGCATGAGTATGCGTCCATCTACAGCCTTGGCACGATTGTTTTTTCGAGTACTCTCATTCCCTTAAATGAAGAGCAATGTAAAATCTTGCCTGGGAAAAATATTTTCTTCGATTTTTATTCTATACGATGCAATAATGAGGGTGTTTCGGTATTGTACGCCGATGTGACCGTATGCATTTTGAGCGACAGTTCGACAGACTTTTTGCCACTGACGACAGCCAATTGAGCTTTATCTTCAGTTCTTTAGGATGATTCTTCCATAGTGAGTTGAGGTCAAATGCTATAAGTGCATCCCCCATTCTTCCGTTGGTGTCACCTTGGGCATTGTGGCGCAAGTCGAACTCATATACATTATCCTTGTTCACACCGCTCACAAGATTAATGACATGTTTGGTTGTTCCTCCCCACAATGTGCGTATGCGGAGCGTAACAAATCCGTCCTCGGCAACAGAGACCCAATCACGGACAATTTCAATAGGGTCATTTCCAAATGCTTTTGCATTTTTTTCTTCTGATCCTTGCGTCATTACTGGCTGTTTGGTACGGATGCTGTCAATCCAATTTACATACACACTCTGTTGGTTGCCTCCGTAGCTTCGTTCTTCTATTGTATAGTTCACCAAAGCCCTCACTTTCTTGTCTCCAAACGGTGAGGCTTTCATATTGGTAGGTACAAGCGACGTTGATTCATCAAGTTGCATGAAGAAGCCGTCAGGCGCAGAAGGATACACCGTTACAAGGGCAGTTGGGCGCCGTAACACCTCATTGTTATCATTGTAATCGCATGAGTTCAGCGTGAGCGAACTGGCTGTCAGACCTATTGCCAGAATTGTTTTCTTTGTTATTCTCATATTTCTTGCTTTTTAGTTTCTACTTATTAAATCATCAAAAAGCAAGAATCTTGCCTGTAAAAAATAGTTTTTTTATGAGATTTATCCTTGCTCCAACAAGTTCTTATCCGTCAGAAAATCCAACAGTCCGACAGTCAACGCTCCAAGTTCGTCCTCCTTGCGATGAATGTCATCACCAACAATGACAATCTTACGGAAGTGGTCATTGATTGACAGTGAAGGACGTCGCTCTTGCTGTTCCTTTTCTGGCGTAGGCATGTGAAAAGCCGACTGGATATACACTCTGTATGGAGGGCGGTTCACCACAAAATCTACCTCCAACTGTTTTCTGACAAACTTACCGTTCTCATCCTTGCCACCAAGTTCAACCAATCCTACGTCCACATTATATCCACGGCAACGAAGCTCATTATAGATAATGTTTTCCATAATGTGCGTTTCCTCTTGTTGGTGGTAGTTTAGAATGGCTGCACGAATACCGATGTCTGCGAAGTAGTATTTCGTCTCGGTACCAATATATTTTCTGCCTTTCACATCATATCGCAAGGCTTCCTCTATCAAGAAAGAGTCTTTCAGATAGTCAATGTATTGTTTTATAGTGTCTCTTTTTATGGTTACCCCTTGTGAAGATTGAAAGGTATTGGCTATTCTCGTTGGATTGGTTGATGAACCAATGCCCGAGGCTATTACACGCACCAATTCCTTCATTCCTTCAGGATTACGCAGATGGTTACGCTCAATTACGTCACGCAGATAGGTCGTTTCATACAGACCACGCAAATAGTCTGTTTTCTTTTCTTCCGTTTCAAGCAAAGCTACCTGTGGCAGTCCTCCAAAAGTATAGTAATCCAACCAAGCTTTGCGTATATCTCCACCAATACCACTAAAGTATTCGTCAAAGGTGAGAGGCCAGATGCGTATCTCGTCACCTCTGCCTCGGAACTCTGTCACAACATCACTAGACAGGAAACGAGAGTTTGACCCCGACACATACACATCTACATTCCGCATGTGTGTCAAGCTAAGAATAACCTCCACAAATTCTTCTACAAGTTGTACCTCGTCCAAGACTATATAATAAGGATTGCCATCATCCACAACCTTTGAATCTATATAGTCGAGCAAGGCATCAGGCTTTCTCAACCGTCTGTATCGGAAATCATCAAGTTGTATTTCGATGATGTGACTATTAGTCACCCCATGTTCCAACAACCAGTTATGCCAGATATCAAACAGCAGGAAAGACTTTCCACATCGTCTGACACCTGTTATAATCTTCACAAGACCGTTTCCACGTCCTGCAATAAGTTCATCCAAGTATTTCTTACGTTCAAATATCATATTAGAGTACTATTTTTGATATTGGTATCATATTTTACACCGCAAAAAATAATGGTTTTATCCCAGAATCCAGCACAATCAATGAAAAAACTGCGTTTATCAAGCAAAAAAACAGTAAAACGTAGCATCGTAAACTACACAAAAATGCTTTTTTAAAAAAAATGCCAGGCATGGCGGGGTGTGACTTAACGCTTCTCAACTTCCTTCCGATACTTTGTGCAATATTCAGCCAAATGAGGCAGTATTTAAGTACTTATAGCCTACTGAAACTGAATATGATGCAAGGTGTTGTGAATTTGTGTGAATGCCAAAGAAATTCTTGAAAATATGGAAGAGCTGTGTCTTCTCCTCCAGTCGAAGGAAAAAACTTGGCCATTTCCTTTGCATTTCGCTCGCCTTGCACTAACTTTGCAAATCAATCGTGGATTGGGGCTTAACGGCTCTCGGACATATAGATAATATCTGACATTTAGATAATAAAGTAAAGCAATATATAAAAATGAAGTTTACCGAACGTGACGGACTTAACCTCTTTGGTGTCAATGAAGAGGTGTTGAAAGAATGGGACAAGAATGATTTGTTCCATCGTAGCATTGATGAACGGGAGGGATGTCCCTCTTTTGTGTTTTTTGAAGGACCGCCTTCTGCAAACGGACATCCGGGTATCCATCATGTTATGGCACGTACGATTAAAGATGTGTTCTGTCGCTATAAAACGATGCAGGGCTTTCAGGTCAAGCGTAAGGCAGGTTGGGATACCCACGGACTGCCAGTGGAACTCGGCGTTGAAAAGGAATTGGGCATCACAAAGGAAGACATCGGTAAAACTATCAGCATTGAAGAATATAATGCGCAGTGCCGCCGCAATGTGATGAAGTTCACCCAGGAATGGACGGACTTGAGCCATCTGATGGGCTACTGGGTGGATATGGAACACCCTTATATCACTTACGACAATGCGTATATCGAAAGCTTGTGGTGGCTCCTTTCTCAATTGTATCAGAAGGGGCTTCTTTATAAGGGCTACACGATTCAGCCGTATAGTCCTGCTGCAGGAACGGGTTTGAGCTCTCACGAGTTGAATCAGCCTGGCTGTTATCGCGATGTGAAAGACACCACGGTGACGGCTCAGTTCCGTATCTTGAATCCGACGGAAGATATGAAAGGGTGGGGCGAAGCCTATTTCTTGGCGTGGACAACAACGCCTTGGACTTTGCCTTCAAACGCAGCCCTTTGTGTAGGCCCGTCATTTGAATACGTAACGGTTCGTACTTACAATCCATATACGGCAGAGCCTATCACTGTTGTGCTCTCTGCCGACCGCCTGTCGGCCTATTTCAAGGCTGAAGGCGCAGAACTTCCTTTGGAAGACTACAAGGCTGGCGACAAGGTGATTCCTTATCGCGTCGTTGGTAGCCATAAGGGTCATGAACTTGAGGGCATGCGTTATTCGCAGTTGATGCCTTGGGTGAAACCGACAGAAAAGTTGGCAGACACGGCACCTGATTTTGTCAAGGAATATGCTCAGGCAAATCCTGATGCCGTGTTTGAAGTGGGCCATGACAAGTTTGTGGAACTCGAAGAACTTGGTTTCCGCGTGATTTTGGGTGATTACGTAACCACAGAAGACGGTACGGGTATTGTTCACATCGCGCCAACGTTTGGTGCAGACGATGCCCGCGTGGCCAAGGCTGCGCACATCCCTTCGCTCTTTATGATCACGAAGGGCGGTGAGACGCGTCCGATGGTTGACTTGCGCGGCAAGTATTATGTGTTGGACGAGTGCGACGCTACTTTCGTGGATAAATGCGTTGATCGCGAGGCATATTCGCGCCACGAAGGAGACTACGTAAAGAATGCGTATGCTCCGGAGTTCAACAAGGATGGAAAATATGACGAAAAGGCAGCCGCCAAAGCTGAGGATTTGAACATTGTCATCTGTTTGGAAATGAAGCAGGCAGGCGAGGCATTCAAGATTGAAAAGCATGTGCACAATTATCCGCATTGCTGGCGCACGGACAAGCCAATCTTGTATTATCCGCTCGACAGCTGGTTCATCCGTTCAACGGCGGTCAAAGAGCGCATGATTGAGCTCAACAAGACCATTCGCTGGAAACCGGAATCAACAGGAACGGGACGTTTCGGAAAATGGCTTGAGAATCTGAATGACTGGAACCTCAGCCGCAGCCGCTATTGGGGTACTCCGTTGCCGATTTGGCGTAACAAGGATTCGCACGAAGAGATTTGCATTGGCTCTGTTGAACAGTTGTACAATGAAATTGAGAAGAGCGTGAAGGCTGGTGTCATGAAGAGCAATCCATTGAAGGACAACGGATTCGTTCCGAATGATTACAGCAAGAATAATTATGACAAGATCGATTTGCATCGCCCTTACGTAGACAACGTGGTGCTCGTTTCTGAAACCGGCAAGCCGATGTATCGTGAAACCGACCTGATTGACGTTTGGTTTGATTCAGGTTCTATGCCGTATGCCCAGTTGCATTATCCGTTTGAGAACAAGGAATTGCTCGACAAGCGCGTTGTATATCCTGCTGATTTCATTGCAGAAGGTGTTGACCAAACGCGTGGCTGGTTCTTTACGCTTCATGCTATCGCAACGATGGTATTTGACAGCGTGGCCTTCAAGGCTGTGATTAGCAATGGTCTTGTGCTTGACAAGAACGGCAACAAGATGTCAAAGCGTCTTGGCAATGCTGTTGAGCCATTTGGCGCCATACAGAAATATGGTTCAGACCCGTTGCGTTGGTATATGATTACCAATTCATCGCCGTGGGACAATCTGAAGTTTGATGAAGACGGGGTACAGGAAGTTGCTCGCACTTATTTCGGCAAACTCTATCAGACCTATTCCTTCTTTGCTATGTATGCCAATGTTGACGGCTTTGACGGCAAGGCAGCGGGACTGCCGCTCGAAAAGCGTCCGGAAATCGACCGTTGGATCATTTCTGAGTTGAACACGCTCATCAAGAATGTCACTGAAGCATTTGAGGATTACGAGCCGACGCGTGCAGGCCGAATGATTAGCACGTTTGTGATTGACAACCTCTCCAACTGGTATGTGCGTCTCTGCCGTAAACGTTTCTGGGCTGGCGAGATGGACGACGACAAATTGAGCGCTTATCAGACGCTGTATCGTTGCCTCTTCACCGTGTCGAAATTGATGGCCCCCATCGCTCCTTTCTATGCCGACCGTCTTTATGGCGATTTGAAAGCGGCATCCGCAGAGAATGGGTGCGTGAGCGTTCACCTCTCGGCATTCCCAAAGGTTGAGGCTTCAGAAATCGACACCACTTTGGAGCAGCGCATGGAGTTGGCCCAGAAGGTGACTTCAATGGTGCTTTCTTTGCGTAAGAAGGAGCATGTGATTGTTCGTCAGCCGTTGCAGAAAATTTGCATCCCAGCCACCGACGCTTGTCAGAAAGAGAATATCGAAGCCATGTCTCAGTTGATTTTGGATGAAGTCAACGTGAAGGAACTTGAGTTCGTGGAAGGAGACATGCTCGAAAAGAAGGTGAAGTGTAATTTCCGCGTGATGGGCAAGAAGTTTGGCAAACTGATGAAGGCCGTTGCCGCTACTGTCGGCGCATTGTCGCAGGATGCCATCAACGAGCTCAGCGTGAATGGTAGCGTTCAGGTGGATGTTGACGGCCAGACAGTTGAAATCGTGCGTGAAGACGTGGAAATTGTCAGCGAAGACATCCCAGGATGGACGGTGGCAAATGACGGCGCTCTGACTGTGGCGCTTGACCTCGAAATCACGGAAGAGCTGAAGAACGAAGGCATGGCGCGTGAAATTGTGAAGCGCATCCAGGCCTATCGCAAGAGCTCAGGTTTTGAAATCACAGACCACATCCATGTTGTCCTGTCACACGACGACAATTTGCAGAAGGCCGTTGAAGCCTATCACGATTATATCTGTTCTCAGGTTTTGGCCGACAAGCTGGAATTTGGCGCACCAGAATCTGGGGAAGAACTTGATTTTGAGGACTTCAAGATAAGTGTAGATATCACAAAATTATAAACCAATAGAAGAACGTGACCTGCAAAGGGCAGACATTTGTCGCAATGTCAGACCGATGTCTGCTCCCTGTGGGTTTGCGTTTTATGCACACACACTCCTTAATATATTAATGTCATGGCAGAAAAAACGCGTTATTCAGATGAAGAATTGGTTGAATTCAGAGATCTGATCCTTGAAAAAATTAGGTTGGCACAACGTGACTATCAGCAGATGATGGACGTTTTGACCAACAAGGAAGGCAATGGTGTTGACGACACGATGCCGACCTATAAAATATTAGAAGAGGGTTCTATGACTCAGACTCGCGAAGAGCTCACCAATATGGCAGCCCGACAGCAGAAGTTCATACAGGGACTTCAGGCGGCATTGGTGCGCATTGAAAACAAAACCTATGGCGTTTGCCGTGTGACAGGAAAGCTGATCCCTAAAGAACGCTTACGCGCTGTGCCGCATGCCACAATGAGCATTGAAGCAAAGTTGGCAAGCAAGAAACAGTGAGGTGAGGTGGAATGAGAATTGGCGGGGTCGTGGGCTTTTGAAGCGAGTGCCGAATTTTCTGGAGCTACCGCTTGTGCTATGCCAGTTCCCCGTTAGCCCTCATTGACAAATTTGATAGAAAAGACAGATTACGATTCAGCAGGGTTTTTTAGAAAAAAGACCTCTGCTGAATTAGTCATGTAATGGCGTAAACAAATTCTGAGTTCAATTCTCTTGGTGTAAAATGTTTACTACCAGTTGTTTGCGTACTATTAGACTATAATGGTTGAATGGGGGAGAGAGTATATTGGCCTGTCTCGTTCAGCATAGAGGGAATATAAAAAACATTGCCTGCTTTGTTCTTGGAAACGCGTTGAGAATTAAATGTCAAACAATAAGATCATAAATACAATGGATGATAAAATTGCGATCCGTCGCCGTGTGGTGATGTCTGTCGGAGTGATTGCTTTGGTGCTTGTCATAGACCAAATCATAAAAATCGCCGTCAAGACACACATGTGGGTCGGAGAAAGAATCTCGGTGACAGATTGGTTTCAGATATTCTTTACGGAGAATAAAGGGATGGCATTTGGACTGGATTTTTTCGGAACCTTCTTCTTGGCGCTGTTTCGTTTGGTGGCAGTGGTTGGATTCAGTTATCTGCTTGCAAAACTCATCAAGAAAAAAGCACCGTATGGCTTGGTGGTCTGTTGGGCCTGCTTGATAGCCGGTGCTGCCGGCAACATCATCGACAACTGCTTCTATGGCCTGATATTTTCTGAAAGCGGCATCTGTCAGGGGCCGGTGTCTACTTTTGTCGATTGGGGAGAAGGCTACGGCTCGTTTCTCTCGGGCCGTGTTGTCGACATGTTTTATTTCCCGTTGTTTGATTGGCCAGACTGGGTGCCCTTCGTTGGTGGCGGCACTTTCTTTGGAGCAGTGTTCAACTTTGCAGATGCCTCAATCAGCTGTGGCGCCGTGGCGTTGTTGCTGTTCTATCATAAATATCTGAATGCGGAATATATGTTCGACAAGAAATTTGAAGAACCGTCTCCCCGTAAAGACGAACAATAACATGAACCTAATGATGCAAATATTTTGTGACGTCAAGCGCAGTCGGTGTGTCCTTCAGAATTGTTTGGCATTGATTTTGCTTGTCGTATGCCTGTCGGCCTGCAAGTCTGATGTTCCAGAGGATGTGCTTGACAAGCAGATGATGGAACGCGTGCTTTATGATTACCATGTGGCCCAGAGTCTGGGCGGAAACAAAAGTGCGGAGCAGGTGACACATCAGACAGACATAAGTTATAATGAGAATTATTATCTGAAGTCCGTTTTAGAGAAATATCATCTGTCGCAGGAAGATTTCGACCGCTCTTTAGCGTGGTATTCCCGTCATAGCGAAGAACTCTTCGACATATATAAGCACCTCAACGAACGCCTCTCTGCCGACATCGGTGCAGCGCCTTCAGCAGACGCTATGTATGCCAATGCGTTGACAACAGACACGCTTGACATTTGGCGCGGTTCTCGTGCCTGGTTGTTGTCGTCTGTCGGACAGAATGTCGCCTCGTTTGAGCAAGAATGCGATACGGCCGTTCATGCCGGCGACCGACTGATGCTCCGTTTTACGTCAAATTGGATCTACAGAGAAGGCATGAAATCGGCAATTGTTTGCCTTGCCTTGAATTATGCCAATGATTCAACCGCTGTTTCTGTCTTGCCGGTATATGGTTCTGGCTCCCAGGAGTTGAGCGTCAGTGTCGGGACGAAACCGCTGAAAAGTATTTCTGGTTATGTTTACCAGCAGGCAGTCTGGGATTCCAAACCCAAACTTTGCATCATTACAGGTGTTTCTCTGATTCGCTTCAGAAACAAAACTCAGCCGGCAGCAGATGATGCTTCTTCTGGAGATTCTGTGCGCGACGAGAAAGCCGATCGCCTGAAGGGGGAGCGCGTCTTGCGCGACAGTTTGTTGCGCAACGACAGTCTGCAACGGGTGGGACACCATTTCAAGTGATGGTGAACACCGAAAAAGGCTGCTGACGTTTTCCTTTCGAGCATTTTTGATAACCTGCTTAAAACTTAGGACACCCTATATGAAAGTTGAAAATACACGTGTGTCTCGCATCGCCGTTTCCCGCTTGCATCTGTCCAACGGAGAAGTCAGGAAAAACCAGGTGTTGGAAATTGATGTTGAGACAAAAAAAGTTGTCAGGTTTTATCCGTTGGAGCAGGAGATTGCTTTCACGGAGTGGCGTGGTGGAGATTATTTCTTGCCGTAAAAGATTCGGGAAAACATGCTTGGTCGTTGTTGGCAAGGCGTGTCCCATCCGTTGCAGCTTATAATAATGTAAAATAAATCCAGTCACCGTTATTTGAGAGGTGATGTATATATAGAAAAATATGAATCAAGACGAACTTCAGCAGAATCCGTTTTCATTGATAGCCGATTTTGACGGCGACATATCAAGTCTTTTCGACAAGGAGATTGAAGAAATTTTGCCCGTGTTGCCATTACGCAATATGATGCTTTTCCCTGGCGTTGTCGCCCCTGTTTCCGTAGGTCGCGAATCTTCCCGCAAACTGGTGCAGCAGGCCGTGAAATCAGGCAGTTTGATTGCCGTGACAACACAGCTCGACTCCACTGTTGAGACACCGACGGCCAAGGATTTGTATCCCATTGGCGTTGTTGCCAAGGTTATGCGTGTCATTGAATTGCCAGATGGTGTGTTGACCGTTATCTTGCAGAGCTATTCACGTTTCAGATTGGGGGAAGTGACACGTATGAAACCATATATGCGTGCCCATGTCGAGAAAATTCCAGAAATCCTTCCGGAAGCAGACGATCGTGAATATACGGCACTGGTTGACACCTGCAAGGACTCCACGATACGCCTCATACGCATGAGCGACACCGTGAGAGATGAGGCCGCTTTTGCCATCCGCAATATCAGCAACCCGATTTTCCTCATCAGTTTCATTTGCACGAACCTTCCTTTCCCCATAGAGGAAAAGTCTGAACTGCTCGCCATCAACGATGAAAAAGAGAGGGCTTTCAAACTCCTCTCCATCTTGAATCGCGAAAGCCAGTATGCTACGTTGAAGCGCAACATACAAAACAGAACGCGGGAAGATCTTGATCAGCAGCAGAAAGAATATTTCCTGCAGCAGCAAATCAAGAACATACAGAGCGAATTGGGCGATGATTCGCAGAACGATGACGTCCGCGAAATCATGGAAAAAGCCAAGTGGCTCAAGATGCCCGACAAAGTGGCCGCAACATTCAACCGAGAAGTCGAAAAGCTCAAGCACATCAATATGCAAAGCCCCGACTACAACGTCCAGTTGAATTATCTCCAGACGCTCGTGTCGTTGCCGTGGGGAAAAGATACCAAGGATAACCTCAATATCAAGAATGCCGAGCGCATCTTAAACCGCGACCACTATGGAATGGAGAAGGTCAAGGAGCGCATTTTGGAGCATTTGGCCGTTTTGCGTGTCCGCCAGGATATGAAGGCCCCGATATTGTGCCTTTATGGTCCTCCGGGAGTGGGCAAGACCTCTTTGGGAAAAAGCATAGCCGCCGCTTTGGGCCGGAAATATGTCAGAATATCCTTGGGAGGTGTTCACGATGAAGCCGAGATTCGCGGCCACCGCCGCACGTATGTCGGGGCGATGCCTGGCCGCATCATCAAAAGTCTCATCAAAGCCGAGACAGACAATCCTGTGTTCATTTTGGATGAAATCGACAAGGTTTCTCAGAATAATTACAATGGCGACCCGCAGTCTGCCCTGTTGGAGGTGCTTGACCCCGAGCAAAACAACACGTTCCACGATAACTTCCTGGACCTCGACTATGATTTGTCGAAGGTGCTGTTCATTGCCACGGCAAACAATTTGAACACGATTCCTGGGCCGCTGCTCGACAGAATGGAACTGATTGAAGTGGAAGGCTATCTGACCGAAGAGAAAAAAGAAATTGCGCGTCGTCATCTCATTCCGAAGGAACAGAAAATGATGGACTTCGGTGCGCCGCTCCGCATCTCTGCGCCAGCAGTGGAATATATTATTGAGAAGTACACCCGCGAAAGCGGTGTGCGCCAGTTGGAAAAGCAGATCGACAAGGTGTTCCGCAAAACGGCCTATCTCACAGCCGTTGAAGGCAAAATGCCGTTTGAAAATGCGCCAGTCAAACCGCAGGATGTTGAAAAACTCTTGGGCAAACCCATCTTCAGCCGCGACAAGTATCAGGGCAATGAATATGCAGGCGTTGTCACCGGTCTTGCCTGGACGGCTGTCGGCGGAGAAATCCTCTTCATCGAAACCAGTTTGAGTCGCAGCAAAGCGCCGAGACTGACGCTGACAGGAAATCTGGGCGACGTGATGAAGGAGTCTGCTATTTTGGCGCTGGAATATGTCAAAGCCCATGCGTCGATGCTGGACATTGACTACCGTCTGTTTGAGCAATGGAGCGTTCATGTCCATGTGCCAGAAGGCGCAACTCCCAAGGACGGTCCGTCGGCAGGCATCACGATTGCCACTTCCCTGGCTTCAGCCTTCACTCAGCGTAAGGTGCGTGCAAACACAGCCATGACTGGCGAAATAACCCTTCGCGGCCGCGTGCTTCCTGTTGGCGGCATCAAGGAAAAGATTTTGGCTGCCAAACGTGCCGGCATCAAAAACATCATCATGAGCAAGGAAAACGAGAAAGACATCCAGGAGATAAAATCAAGCTATGTCGACGGTTTGCAGTTCTTCTTTGTGGAAAATGTTCAGGACGTGTTTAACATTGCCTTGCTCAAGGAGCGCGTTGACAATCCGCTTGACTTGACCATCAAGGAAGAGCCGGCAGAAAACAAGTGATGCCAGAGCCGTCTCTGACCATCAGATGGCCTGCTTGATATGAAAATACTAATTTATGAAATTTGAATTACAACATACAGACACGACAAGTTCTGCCCGTGCTGGTCTGATTACAACGGACCACGGGCAGATTCAAACCCCCATATTCATGCCCGTCGGCACCTTGGGTAGCGTCAAGGGCGTTCATTTGCGCGAACTGAAAGACGACATCCAGGCCCAGATTATATTGGGAAACACCTATCATTTATATCTGCGCCCAGGATTGGATGTCATTGAGCGTGCAGGCGGCCTCCATAAGTTCAATGGATTCGACCGCCCCATGCTGACAGACAGCGGTGGATTTCAGGTATTTTCGTTGACAGGCATCAGAAAACTGAGCGAGGAGGGATGCGAATTTCGTTCCCACATCGACGGAAGTAAGCATTCCTTCACGCCCGAGAAAGTGATGGACATCGAGCGCACAATCGGCGCAGACATCATGATGGCGTTCGACGAATGCCCTCCTGGCACAGCTGATTTCTCCTATGCCAGAAAAAGCCTTACGCTGACCCACAACTGGATGAAGCGCTGTTGGAAACGTTTTCATGAAACGGAGCCGAAATACGGCTACCACCAGTCGCTCTTCCCCATCGTGCAAGGCTGCGTCTATAAAGACCTGCGTCAAGAAAGTGCGCGTTTCATGAGCGATTTCAACGCAGAGGGCTATGCCATTGGCGGCTTGGCCGTTGGCGAGCCTGCAGAAGTGATGTATGATATGATAGAAGTGGTGAACGACATCCTGCCGCAAGATCGTCCGCGCTACCTGATGGGCGTGGGCACTCCTGTCAATATCCTGGAGGGCATTGAGCGCGGCGTGGACATGTTCGATTGCGTGATGCCCACAAGAAACGGACGCAATGCCATGATTTTTACGGCAGAGGGCATGATTAACATGCGCAATGCAAAATGGAGCACTGATTTTTCTCCCGTCGACCCCAACGGCCACTGCTTCGTTGATACCCAATATTCAAGGGCTTATCTCCATCATTTGTTCAAGGCGAAGGAATTGTTGGCCATGCAGATTGCCAGCATCCATAATCTGGCCTTCTATCTGTGGCTCGTCAGAGAAGCCCGCCAGCAGATACTGGCCGATAACTTCGCTTCCTGGAAAAAGGAAATGGTGGAACGCCTGTCACGGCGCCTGTGATTTTTCAACGGACGCTGTAAGGGTGTTCTATAAATTAGCTTGAACTGATTTTACATTTATCGCGAAGCAGATTGTTATATTTCAAAGACGAGCATAGCGAGCTATGTGAGTCTTTGAAATACAGCAAGATGCGAGTGAGAACTGTAAAAGCGGCCAAGTCAATCCTAAATAAAGAATCTCCATTAAAACTAATTTATAGAACATCCCTGTAAGGCCCTGCGATGGAAATGCCATACTTTAATTTTGCAACGCGCTCTCAGGCGCATCATCCCCAACAATGAAAGATACAGGTAAAAAAACAAACATAGGCAAGCGTCTGGCTACATGGATGAAGCAGGCAATGGGGTCTGCCAGAATCGGACGGATTGATTGGTACATCATGAAGAAATTCTTGAGCACCTACGTCTTCCTCATTGCCATTGTCATCCTCATTGCCATCATCTTCGACTACAACGAGAAGATAGACAAGTTCACGCAGTCGCACGTGCCAGTCCGGAAAATAGTCTTCGATTATTATCTGAACTTCATCCCCTATTTCTCCAACCTGTTCAGCCCCCTCTTCGTCTTCATTGCCGTCATCCTCTTCACCTCCAATCTGGCTTCCAATTCAGAAATAATCGCCATGAAAGCCGCAGGCATGAGCTTCCGCAGGCTCTTGCGCCCCTATATGCTCTCGGCCTTCCTGATAGCTGTGGTCACCTTTTTTCTGGGAGCTTACGTCATTCCTGTCGGCAACATTTCGAGGGTGAATTTCGAGAATGCCTACGTCAAGAAAAAAAGCACCACCACGGCCGATAACGTGCAAATGCAGGTCGACACTGGCGTTGTTGCCTATATAACCCATTTCGACAATGTGACGAAAAGCGGCTACGGATTTTCATTGGACAAGTTTGTCGACAAAAAACTTGTTTCGCACCTGACCGCCCAGAATATCCAGTACGACACGCTGTCTGACCGGCGCTACAGCTGGACAATCCGTATGTACAATATACGCACGCTGAAAGGCAGGCGCGAGAAAATATCAAGTGGGGAAAAGCTTGACACCATGATCATGATGGAGCCCTCCGATTTCTTCTATACCAAAAACCAGCAGGAAACAATGACCCTGCCACAGTTGGGAGAATTTATCGGAAAACAGAAAATGCGCGGAGCGCCCAACGTCAACACTTTTGAGGTGGAATACCACAAGCGTTTCGCCATGCCCTTTGCCGCTTTCATCCTAACGGTCATCGGCGTGTCGCTCTCCTCCCAGAAACGCAAGGGAGGCATGGGAATCTCCCTGGGCATCGGGTTGGCTTTGAGCTTCGCCTACATCATGTTCCAGACCGTCTCTGCCACTTTCTCAACGAATGCCGGGATGCCCGCCGCTCTGGCCGCCTGGATTCCCAATGCCGTGTTTGCCGTCATTGCCTTTATTCTCTACAAGCGGACGCCAGAGTAACCTTGCTCTTCCTTCCCCATGCAGGCATCCGTTCTTAGCAATCCGAATTTTTAAAACGTCACCCACACCCATGTATTTCTCAGATTTAGAACTTAGCGACGACATCCTCGACGCTCTTTACGATATGCACTTTGACGAATGCACCCCAATCCAGGAACAGTGCATTCCCCCAATCCTTGAAGGCCGTGATGTCATGGGCATCGCCCAGACCGGCACAGGAAAAACCGCGGCCTATCTTTTGCCCCTACTGACCTTGCTCCGTCAGAATCCCCATCCAGCCGACGCCGTCAACTGCTTGATCATGGCTCCTACGCGTGAGTTGGCCAAGCAGATAGACCAGGCCATGCAGGGCTTTGCCTATTATATGGACGTCAACGGTGTGGCCGTCTACGGCGGCAACGACGGTACGCGCTATGAGCAGGAAAGAAAAAGCCTGAGCTCTGGCGCTGATGTGGTCATTGCCACCCCTGGCCGCCTCATCACGCATTTGCAGTTGGGCACGCTCGACCTCTCTCGCACCACCCATCTCGTGCTCGACGAGGCCGATCGCATGCTGGACATGGGCTTCAGCGAAGATATCCTCAAGATTGTTGCGGAAATGCCACGCGAGCGCCAGACCATTCTCTTCTCAGCCACCATGCCGCAGAAGATAACGGCCTTGGCAAACAGCATCATGAACGACCCCGTGCAGGTGAAAATCGCCGTGTCCAAGCCCGCTGAAAATATCGACCAGAGCGTTTACGTATGCAAGGAAAGCGACAAGACGGCGCTCGTGAAACACGTGCTTTCGTCACACGGCTCCAGTCGCGTCATTCTTTTTGCTGGTGCTAAGCAGAAAATCAAGGAACTGGGTATCCTGCTTTCCCGCCGAGGCTATAACGCCGCGGCCATGCATTCCGACCTCGAGCAGAAGCAGCGCGATGAAGTCATGCTCGCGTTCAAAGCCGGGCGCATTGACATCCTTGTCGCCACCGACATTGTTGCGAGAGGAATAGACATCGACGATATCAAACTTGTCATCAATTACGACGTGCCGCACGATGCTGAAGACTACGTGCACCGCATCGGCCGAACGGCACGCGCAGGGCGCGAAGGTAGCGCCGTGACGTTGGTGGGCGAGCGCGATGTCCCTTCGCTCCGTGAAATTGAAAACTTGCTGGAAATCGAGATACCGCGTGCTGTTCTCCCCGAGGGCTTCATGGCTCCGTCGGAGCAGACAGACCTTTCCAAAGGCCGCCATTCCGACAGGAAGAGAAGAAAGGGCGGCTCTGGAGATGCAAAAAAGGAACAAGGGCGGAAGCAGGGTGGAAACCGAAACCGCGGAAACCGCCACGGCAAGCCTTCAGCTAAGAAAGCCGATGCGTCGCAGGTTGTTCCAGAAAATGGCAAAACCGCTGTGTCAGACGGGCAGACGGCTTCGGCTGAAACAGCCGAGAACAAAACGGCAGCAAGCAAAACGGCACGCCGTTCGCGGCACCACCGACGTAGAAAAACGCAACAAGGTGTGGAAAGCGCGGCGGGAGACGCAGAAAAAACACTTGGATAATTATCGAACACGGATAGTTGAGGCTAACCCCGTTCCACCATTACTATAAATAAAATATATGTCGGATTTCCTGAGTAAGCTGCAAGCATTAAAATTCCAAACCGAAGAGAATTCCTGGAAGAAACTCAAAAGAAGCGGGCGCGTGTTTTTCAGACTTGAGAAGACTGAAAAGGGCGTGGCATTGAGTGTTGTAAACGAAAAGGGTATCCTTGTTGATGTTGACAGCCGTTATTATGAACCTGAGGAATCTCAGCTGATGCGTAGCATTGAGCATATACAGCGGGAGCGTCAGTTTCGCATTATATGGGAAGAAACGGACAAGTCGGTAAATCTTTGTGACCATCCGTATTTGTGCCATCAGTTGGTGCGTTGCAAAAACATCGTCGACGGGAAAATGACGCCCATTGTTTTCCATTCCGATGAGACTTTCTTGCAGTTGCGCTTGAAGAAAGAGGGCGTTGAATTCCATCCTTCGGTGCGCGTTGCCGCCTGCGAAGGGGAGGAAGCTGTCGTGATGCTTTCCGAACGTTTCGCCTGGGCGGGAAACGGCATTTATCAGGTGCGGCCGATTGGTGGCAACTACAATTATCTGTCGGTGTTCGAAGAACCATTCTCAGAAGATATGCTTGAGCGCTATCTCTCCGTGTTGCATTCCTACACGGAGCAGATTGACGTCGTTGCCGAGGATTTCAGTCTTTCTTTTTCTTCCGGCGAAGTAGTGCCAGTTCCCACTATCTTCTTTGAAAAGGTTGATGCCGACAAGACATTATATCTCCGGGTATCAAAGAGCGTTGACGGTTTCCAGTCGGACTTCATAGAGAAGTTTGGCTTGAACAAAGTTGTTGTTAGAATTTCCGACAACGAGTTTGAAGTGAGGCGTTTGCAGCCGCTCCCCCTGGAAGCCGAAATTGAGGCGCTTCACAAGGAAATCCTTCGCTATGTCCCCAATCGCCAGAGCAAGAAAGCGGTCTATGTGGAAGGCAACGAATTTATATTGCAGGAGGAAATTGCTGGCCCTTTCCTGCTGAATGCCTTGCCTTCGTTGATTAGACGTTATCAATTGGTGGGTGCAGAAAAATTAAAAGAATACAAGGTGAAGGCCATAGCGCCCCGTCTGAACATTAGTTTGAATGCTGGCATTGACTATTTAGAAGGCAATGCTTCCGTACAATTGGATAACGAGCAGTTTACTCTGCAGCAGTTGTTCTCGCAATATAAGGAAAAGAAATACATACAGCTCTCAGACGGGAACCGTGCCGTCATTGATGCTGGTTACATACGCCGGCTGGAGCGTATTTTCAAGAAGGTTAAAAAGAGCGACAAAGACCGTGTGAGGGTCTCCTTTTTCGACCTTTCGGAAATCGAGGCTTTAGTGAACGGCCCTGTTGAAGGCGAGGCTTTCCGCCATCATCGCGAGTTTTATGAAGGGTTTAATCTCCTGTCGGAAAGAACGCTGAGAGTGCCTCGTCTGAAAGCAAAATTGCGTCCGTATCAGAAAGAGGGAGTCAAATGGGTGAAATATCTCTACGATAACAATATGGGCGGATGCTTGGCCGACGATATGGGTCTCGGAAAAACTTTGCAGACCATCAGTGTGCTCAATCTCATCTATCCCAAAGAAAAAGAACCGACGTTGTTGGTCATGCCCAAAAGTCTGCTCTTTAACTGGCAGAGCGAAATAGCCCGTTTTGCGCCAGAGTTGAGAGTCTATACTTATTATGGCAACTCGCGCGACATGTCGGAAGCGCTCAAGCAACATTTGGTGCTGACCACTTACGCCATTGTGCGCAACGATGTCGAACAGTTTAAGGAGCAGCAATTCCATTATGTCATTCTTGACGAGAGCCAGAATATCAAGAATATTTCGGCCCAAATCACGCAATCGGTCTTGATGCTCAATGCCCGCCATCGCTTGGCCTTGAGCGGAACGCCGGTGGAAAACAACCTAACGGAACTCTATTCTCTTTTCCGCTTTTTGAATCCGGCCATGTTCGGAACGCTTGATGATTTCAATGCACGCTATGCCAATCCGATACAGCGCGACAATGACAAAGATGCCATGCAGAGCCTGCGTCGCAGAATATTCCCCTTTATGCTCCGGCGGTTGAAACGCGATGTGCTAAAGGACCTTCCCGACCGTACAGACATGACGTTGTATGTTGAGATGGAAGATATGCAGGCGCGTTTTTATGAAGAGCGCCGCTCTTATTACAAAGAATTGATTGATAGGACGATAAGAATTGACGGCGTGCAGAAATCGCAGTTTGTGATGTTTCAAGCGTTGAGCGAGTTGCGCCGTATAGCCTCCGTGCCGGAGAGTCTGACCGATGGGAAAATTCATTCACCGAAACTTGGTGCTCTCGTGGAGTCGTTGCTTGAAACCGTTGCCAACGGCCACAAAGCCGTTGTGTTCTTCAATTTCATTGCCGGACTCGAACTGCTGGGAGAAGCGCTGGAAGAAAACGGCATTGATTATGTGAGCATGACTGGTGCTACACGCGACCGGAAAATGGTGGTTGAGCGCTTTCAAGGAGATTCCCGTTGCAGGGTGATGCTCATGACGCTGAAAACAGGTGGTGTCGGCTTGAACCTAACGGCGGCCGACACGGTCTATATCTTTGAGCCCTGGTGGAATAAGGCGGCAGAAGAGCAGGCCATAAACCGTTTACACCGTTTTGGACAGAAGGCGAAGGTGCTTTGCTTCTCGATGATTACGCAAAACACCATAGAAGAGAAAATCCAATTGCTGCAGCAACAGAAAGCCGAATTGTTTAAGGAACTGATTGGCAGCGACGGCGCATCTGCCAAAATGTTAAGCGAGGAAGACATCAACTTTATTTTAAGCTAACGCATGCCATGACAAAGAACATAATGAAAAAAAACGACGGGACACGCCCTGTGTTCGTTTTGGATTTGTCGAACCAAGTGGCATTCCACACTCAGCGACATCTGTTGGGCAAACGCACGGTCGGCGAATTGACGAATATGATGAAGTCGTTCGTCAGCGTGCTCCGCACGTACCACCTTGAAGTTACCAATGAAGAGGGCGGACAGTGTTTGCTGGATGCTGTAGAGAGTTTTCTGGCTGGAAAGAAAAACAAGAATGTCTTGATGGAAATCCTGGCCGCCTTTCTCTTGCCCGAAAATTTCATCGCTGTTTATGGAACCTTGCCGTCAGAGATTAAGGAACTGATTTGCGCCATTGCTGTAAACCATTACGTGAGGGCGAAAACGGCGGAAGAAATCATGGGCAGAAAGTGTTTGGACAAATGGTCGTGGTTCGGGTATGGGCTGATTGACGAACTGGCCTGCTTCTGCAGGGCTAATTCCATCTACAATGTAAACACGTTAACGTTAAATGATTCTGGCATTGAAAACTATATCGGCTTGTCTGTCCCAGATTTCTACGGAGTTATTCTGAAACATCTGTACGACCGCAGCAATGCCCCTCAGCAGGTGGAGTGTTTGCCTGACGGCCTCAAAACGTTCAACGGCGAGCAAAGTGCTTTGGAGGAAGTGCCGTTGCTGGTGATGCTGTCGGAATGCGGCAAGCTAAAAGCCAGTCGTGTGGGAACAGAATCGAAAACATGGCGGAAACTCATCGCTGAGACCTCAATGCGGGAATTTTTCGGCGAGGACGGCATAGATTGGTATATGTCAAATTTGCGTGCGTTTGATTTGTTGGGAGTGTATGCCGCTATTGGAAGTCAAACGCAGCTCTCCATAACGCCTGGTATGCCGTCCGACATGGTTCGTCAGATATACCAAAAAATCAACACCTGTCCGAGTGCGCTGTTAATCAAACTCCTGTTGCCTCAAGTGAGCGGTTTCAAGTCCAAGCAGTTCGACGGCTGTCAGGCCAACGATTTGATCAGAAACATTTGTGGCGTGCTGTCGCAACTCGATTCAGAGAAATGGATGCCTGTTGATTATTTCTTGGTGAACGTCAGGACGCAAGCTTCAGACAAACTTAAGCAGCCAGAAGGCACCTACGAGCTATTCTATGAGGATTATTTCTATAAGTCAGTGCTTGTCAACGGATACACAAACAGTATCATCTCCTTGGACAACGTCATTAGCAACTTGTCAAATCCTTTTGTGAAATCATTTTTGTTCCTGTTGGCGAGCCTCGGCATCGTGGAAATTGCATACAGCGCTGTTCCGCCGTCCAATGCCACCAGCATATACGACACGTTGCAATTTTTGCGGATAACAGAGCTCGGTCAGTTTGTAACTGGTCTTATTGGCCATTATGACGAAACAGGAAAGGGGGGGGCTCAGACGGACTTCGCCATTGATGACGAGCGTCTCTTATTGAAGTTAAATAATCCGAAAAGCCCCTATGCTTTCGTGCTTGAAAAGTTTGGGAAGAGCGTCACATCGTCGCTCTATCGTGTTGACTATGGCACCTTCCTGGAGGGTTGCACAACGGCAGATGATGTCAACGAACGCATTGCGCTTTTCAAACGCTATTTCGGTGAAGAATTGCCGGAGGTGTGGACCAGTTTCTTCAAGGACGTTCTGTTGCGTTGCTCCCCGCTGGTAACCGTCGGTAAGAAATACATGCTCCGCCGTATAGATGCCAAAGACAAGCGTCTTCAGAACGTCATCCTGACGGACGAATGTCTCAAGAAACACATTTTGAGGGCTGAGAACTATATTCTGCTCATCGAGCAGGATTATTGGAATGTGGTGGTTGAAAGGCTGAGGACTTATGGCTATGTGCTGTAGTTCACGCTTTGCTTTCTACCGATTCCCGTTCTCCGTCATTAGCTTGTAAAAAAGGCATATTGAATCCCGGCTTGACTTTCCCGTTTTTGTAGTAATGGTAAAAGAATAAGTTGAGCAATTTTGACCTGTATTTTTGTTGGTTTTGGAATTTGGAA
>OIDQ01000375.1_pt1 | contig 23101 bp, 28 predicted proteins | sample 1581511 | NCBI WGS metagenome assembly OIDQ01 (sample SAMEA3882526, study PRJEB24775) | human gut metagenome | biome: human-associated habitat; feature: intestine environment; material: feces | place: Netherlands | collected 2009/2010
GAGTTGCGTGCTGTCAACATGAAGGTCGTTTCCTTGGCACCTGAGGTTCTTTAATCCCGTAAACTGAAAAAATAGTAATGGCAAAATTACATATTAAAAAAGGCGATACTGTTTATGTAAACGCCGGCGAGGATAAGGGCAAGACTGGCAAGGTCACTAAGGTTCTTGTTGATAAGCAGCGTGCAGTCGTTGAAGGCATCAACATGGTTTCCAAAAGCCAAAAGCCAAGCGCCAAGAATCCTCAAGGTGGTATTGTGAAGATGGAAGCTCCTATTCACATTTCCAATTTGAACGTGGTTGACCCCAAAACTGGTAAGCCGACACGTATCGGACGTCGCTTGAACGACGAGAACAAGTTGGTTCGTTATGCAAAAAAATCAGGAGAGGAGATTAAGTAATGAGTAATACAGCAAACCTTAAAAAGGAATATGCCGAGCGCATTGCTCCGGCTCTGATGAAGCAGTTCAACTATAGTTCTTCTATGCAGATTCCAGTACTCAAGAAGATTGTTATCAATCAGGGTTTGGGTATCGCAACGGCTGACAAGAAGATCATTGATGTAGCTGTCAACGAACTTACCGCTATTACAGGCCAGAAGGCTGTGCCTACGGTTTCTCGTAAGGACGTCGCCAACTTTAAGTTGCGTAAGAAAATGCCTATCGGTGTTCGCGTGACTTTGCGCCGTGAGCGTATGTATGAATTCTTGGAGAAGTTGGTTCGCGTGGCTTTGCCTCGTATCCGCGACTTCAAGGGTATCGAAAGCAAGTTTGACGGACGTGGTAACTACACGCTCGGTATTCAGGAACAGATTATCTTCCCTGAAATCAACATCGATACTATCGACCGCATCCTGGGTATGAACATCACGTTCGTGACTACAGCTCCGACGGACGAAGAGGGCTACGCTCTCCTCAAAGAATTTGGTCTTCCTTTCAAAAACGCTAATAACAAGTAAAGCGATATGGCAAAAGAATCTATGAAGGCTCGCGAGGTAAAGAGAGCCAAGTTGGTAGCCAAGTATGCTGCAAAGCGTGCTGCTTTGAAGGAAATCGTTAACAAGAGCAACGATCCTGTTGAAGCTTATGAGGCTGCTCGCAAACTCCAGTCTATCCCTCGTAACGCCAACCCCATCCGTTTGCACAACCGTTGCAAATTGACGGGTCGTCCAAAAGGTTACATCAGATTGTTCGGCCTTTCTCGTATCCAATTCCGCGAGATGGCTTCTAACGGTCTTATCCCGGGCGTAAAGAAAGCAAGTTGGTAATCATACAACATATTGTTTAATATTGTCGGGGTAGTCCCGATTAATTAAAAATTATTTTATTTATGACAGATCCTATAGCAGATTATTTGACGCGGTTGCGCAATGCTATCCAGGCGAAGCATCGTGTAGTTGAAATCCCCGCTTCAAATTTGAAGAAGGACATCACCAAGATCCTTTTCGAAAAGGGTTACATTCTCAACTACAAGTTTGAGGAGGACGGTCCTCAGGGTACCATCAAAATCGCTTTGAAGTACAATCCTCAGAGCAAGGTCAATGCCATCAAGAGCTTGACGCGCGTGTCTACGCCGGGTATGCGTAAGTACACTGGCTACCGCGAAATGCCGAGAGTTATTAACGGACTTGGTATTGCTATCATCTCCACGTCCAAAGGTGTTATGACTGACAAAGAGGCTTCTGAACTGAAGATCGGTGGTGAAGTTCTTTGCTATGTATACTAATTTAGGAGGAATAAAATGTCTAGAATAGGTAAATTGCCGATTAACATCCCTGCTGGTGTTACAGTGACTTTGCAGGATAATGTAGTGTCTGTGAAAGGACCGAAGGGTGAGTTGAGCCAAGTCGTTGATCCTTCTATCATAGTAACTATTGAAAATAACGAAATCACTTTCGCTATTGACGAGAAGAACGACACGGTTGAAAACAAGCAGAAGCAGGCTTTCCACGGCCTTTACAGAGCACTGGTCAACAATATGGTTGTTGGCGTTTCTCAGGGCTATAAGAAGGAAATGGAGCTTGTCGGTGTCGGTTACCGTGTTTCAAACCAGGGCAACTTGATTGAGTTCGCTCTCGGCTACACTCACAGCATCTTCTTGCAACTCCCGAAGGAGATTACGGTAGAAACGAAGTCTGAAAGAAATAAGAACCCGTATATTTGCCTCGAATCCTGCGACAAGCAGCTTTTGGGCCTTGTATGTGCCAAAATTCGTTCTTTCCGCAAGCCTGAACCTTACAAGGGTAAGGGTATTTTGTATGTTGGCGAACAGATTCGTAGAAAGTCTGGTAAGTCAGCTGGTGCTAAGTAATTTTAAGACTGTAAGATTATGACAACTAATAAAGAACAAAGACGCATCAAAATTAAATATCGGGTACGCAATAAAATTTCCGGCACTGCCGAATGCCCCCGTTTGACTGTGTTCAGAAGTAACAAGCAAATCTACGTTCAGATCATCAACGACGAAACTGCTTCTACGTTGGTAGCAGCCTCTTCTTTGGGCATGGAAGCCATGCCTAAGAAGGAACAGGCAGCCAAGGTTGGTGAAGCTGTTGCCAAGAAGGCCATCGAGGCTGGCATCACTCGCGTAGTGTTCGATCGTAATGGTTACCTCTACCATGGTCGTGTTAAAGAAGTTGCTGACGGAGCCCGCAAGGGAGGACTTAAATTCTAATTGATATGGCAAACAGAGTACAAGTTAATAGCGAAGAATTAAAGGATAGACTCGTTGCTATCAATCGAGTAGTTAAGGTCACCAAGGGTGGTCGTACTTTCACTTTTGCAGCAATCGTTGTTGTCGGTGACGGCAAGGGCGTTATCGGTTACGGTTTGGGTAAGGCTGGCGAAGTTACTGCCGCCATCGCCAAAGGCGTAGAAGCTGCCAAGAAAAACTTGGTGAAGGTGCCTGTTATCAAAGGTACTGTACCTCACGAGCAGAGCGCTCGCTTCGGCGGTGCTGAGGTCATCATCCTCCCTGCTTCTGAAGGTACCGGAGTTGTAGCTGGTGGTGCAATGCGTGCCGTTTTGGATAGCGTTGGTATCACTGACGTTTTGGCTAAGTCTAAGGGTTCTTCTAACCCTCACAACTTGGTTAAGGCTACAATCTTGGCCTTGAGTGAGATGCGTGACGCAAGAACAATTGCTCAGCATCGTGGTATTTCTATGGAAAAAGTATTCAGAGGATAAACGACTATGGCAACTATAAAAATCAAGCAAACAAAGAGCCGGATCGGTGCTCCCATCGATCAGAAAAGAACGCTAAATGCCCTGGGTCTTACTAAAATGAACCACGTGGTTGAAAAGGAGGACACTCCTGTTATCCGTGGTATGATTAATAAGGTTCATCATTTGGTTAAGGTCGTAGACTAAATAAAATACTAAAAAGAAAGTCATGAAATTACATACTTTAAAACCCGCTAACGGTTCAACTCATTCTTGCAAGCGTATCGGCCGCGGTCCTGGTTCTGGCATGGGTGGTACTTCTACCCGTGGTCACAAGGGTGCCAAGCAGCGTTCCGGTTACAGCAAGAAGATTGGTTTCGAAGGTGGCCAGATGCCTTTGCAGCGTCGCTTGCCGAAGTTCGGCTTCAAGAATATCAATCGTGTTGAGTATAAGGCAATCAATGTTTCAACGCTCCAGGCTATCGCCGAGGCTTCTAACTTGACGAAAATCGGTGTTGAGGAACTGATTGCAGCCGGTATGATTTCATCTAAGCACTTGGTTAAGATTCTTGGTAATGGCCAGCTCACTGCCAAGATCGACGTGGTTGCTCACGCATTCTCAAAGAGCGCTGAAGCTGCCATCCAGGCTGCTGGTGGTACGGCTACGAAAATCTAACAAAGTCTCTGTCAATGAAAAAGATTATTGAGACTGTCAAGAACATTTGGAGAATTGAGGATTTGAAATCTCGAATCCTCATCACTCTCCTTTTTGTCGCAATCTATCGCTTTGGTTCCTACGTGGTGCTTCCTGGTATTGACCCGGGTCCGACCGGTCTGCAGGGTCTGCGCGACCAGACGAGCGAGGGCTTGATGTCCTTGTTGAACATGTTCTCGGGTGGTGCCTTCTCAAATGCTTCTGTATTTGCATTGGGTATCATGCCTTACATTTCAGCGTCGATCGTTATCCAGCTTCTGGGTATGGCAGTGCCTTACTTCCAGAAGATGCAGCGCGAAGGTGAAAGTGGCAGACGAAAGATGAATCAGTACACGCGATGGCTGACAATTGCCATTCTTGTGTTCCAGGCTCCTGCATATCTGATAAACCTTCACAATCAGGTTGGAGGCGCATTCCGTGTAGAAATGGGATGGCAGTTCATGATCTCGTCAACAATAATCTTGGCCGCAGGTAGTATGTTCATCCTTTGGTTGGGTGAACGCATCACCGACAAAGGTGTTGGCAACGGTGTTTCTTTGATCATCATGATTGGTATCATTGCCCGTTTACCAGAGGCTTTAGGCCAAGAATTTGTAAATGCTCTCTCTGGAAGCCAGGGAGGTGGATTGGTGAAATTCCTTTTCGAGATTATAGCCCTGCTCTTTGTGATGGCTTTGGCCATCGTTTTGGTAAAGGCCACTCGCAAGGTTCCTGTTCAATATGCCAAGCGTGTTGAAGGCAGCAAGCAGCTCGGCGGTGCACGTCAGTACATCCCTTTGAAGCTCTTCGCAGCCAACGTCATGCCAATCATCTTTGCGCAGGCAATCATGTTCATACCTTTAACGATTGTATCGTCAACGGCAGATGCTAATTCCAGTGGATTTTGGATGAGCTTCCGCGACCACACAAGTGTTCCTTACAACATTGTCTTGGTTGTTCTGATCATTGCCTTCACGTATTTCTATACTGCCATCACGCTCAACCCTGTGCAGATGGCTGAAGACATGAAGCGCAACAATGGTTTCATCCCAGGCGTTAAGCCGGGCAAACCAACGGCTGACTACCTTGATACGGTTATGTCGCGAATCCTTCTTCCAGGTTCATTGTTCATCTCGATCATTGCGATTCTTCCGGCATTTGCTGGTGTGTTTGGCGTCAGCCAGGGCTTCGCCCAGTTCTTCGGAGGTACTTCTCTGTTGATTCTCGTGGGTGTTGTGCTCGACACGCTCCAACAGATCGAAAGCCATTTGTTGGTAAGAAGATACGACGGCTTGTTGAACTCAGGTCATGTGCGTTCACATTCAAGTAACATTTCTGCCTACTAATTAAGAGTAATCTGAATGATTTATTTGAAAACTGATGACGAAATAGAGTTGTTGCGCAAGGCCAATCTTTTGGTCAGCGCAACACTCACTGAAATCGCCAAAGTCATCCAGCCGGGCGTCACGACGCGCCAGCTTGACACTTTGGCCGAGGAATTCATCCGCGATCACGGAGCAATCCCGACGTTCAAAGGTTTTCCGAATCCTTATGGCTCCGATTTTCCCGCTTCCATCTGCACTTCGGTCAACGAAGTAGTTGTTCACGGCATACCGAACGATACGCCCCTCAAGGACGGCGACATCGTTTCTGTCGATTGCGGAACGCTGATTGATGGTTTCTGTGGCGACTCCTGCTACACATTCTGTGTTGGAGAAGTCGACGACAAGACAAAAGCCTTGTTGAAAACCACCAAAGAGTCTCTTTACAAAGCAATAGAACAAGCGCTTCCCGGTCATCGCCTTGGCGATATTGGCCACGCAGTGCAAAGCCATTGCGAAGCGCAAGGATATGGAGTTGTTCGGGAGTTTGTCGGTCATGGCATTGGTCATGAAATGCACGAGGATCCGCAGGTGCCCAACTACGGGCAGCGTGGAACTGGAAAGCAAATCAAAAACGGCCTCTGTATTGCCATCGAGCCGATGATAACGATGGGCAATCCGTCCCTCTACATGCTCGATGACCGTTGGGGAGTCGTAACCCGTGATGGTCTGCCTGCTGCTCATTTCGAGCACACCATCGCCATACATCATGGCAAGGCCGACCTCATGTCGTCATTTGAACAAATCGAAGAAATCGAAAGACAGAAAAGTTGATCCTATGGCCAAACAAGCTGCAATTGAGCAAGACGGTGTCATCGTAGAAGCGCTGAGCAACGCGATGTTCCGTGTTGAATTAGAAAATGGACACGAAATCACTGGTCATATCTCTGGAAAGATGCGTATGCACTACATCAAGATTCTTCCAGGCGATAAAGTAAAAGTTGAGATGAGTCCATACGACCTCTCCAAAGGTCGCATCGTATTTAGATACAAATAACAAGAAAAAGATATGAAGACTAGAGCATCTTTGAAGAAGCGAACGGCAGACTGCAAAATCGTACGTCGCAAGGGCCGTTTGTTCGTAATTAACAAGAAGAACCCTAAGTTAAAAATGCGTCAGGGTTAACCCCATACGAAAAATTTTATAAAATCATATGGCAATAAGAATTGTTGGTGTTGATTTGCCTCAGAACAAGCGAGGCGAAATCGCTTTGACCTACATCTACGGAATAGGTCGCAGTAGTTCGGCTAAAATCTTGGATAAGGCCGGCATAGACAGAGATCTTAAAGTTAAGGATTGGACCGATGACCAAGCCGCTAAGATCCGTGAAATCATCGGCGCTGAGTACAAGGTGGAAGGTGACCTCCGCTCTGAAATTCAGTTGAACATCAAGCGCCTGATGGACATTGGTTGCTATCGTGGTGTTCGCCATCGTATTGGTTTGCCTGTTCGCGGCCAGAGCACGAAAAATAATGCACGTACGCGTAAGGGTCGCAAGAAGACTGTCGCTAACAAGAAAAAAGCTACTAAATAATAAATAGATATGGCAAAGAAAACAGTCGCAGCTAAAAAGAGAAATGTAAAGGTTGACGCTATGGGCCAGTTGCACGTCCACAGCTCATTCAACAACATCATCGTATCTTTGGCTAACAGTGAAGGTCAGATCATCTCTTGGTCTTCTGCCGGAAAGATGGGTTTCCGCGGTTCTAAGAAGAACACTCCCTACGCTGCTCAGATGGCAGCTCAGGATTGCGCAAAGGTAGCTTACGATTTGGGTCTCCGCAAAGTGAAGGCTTATGTCAAAGGTCCAGGTAACGGTCGTGAATCCGCTATCCGTGCTTGCCATGGTGCCGGCATTGAGGTAACTGAGATCATCGACGTTACGCCGTTGCCACACAACGGTTGCCGTCCTCCGAAGAGAAGAAGAGTATAACATTCACTGTGTAACGAACATAAAATATTTGAACAAATAATATGGCTAGATATATAGGACCTAAGTCTCGTATCGCCCGCAGATTCGGAGAGGCTATTTTTGGTGCTGACAAAGTACTTTCAAAGCGCAATTTCCCTCCTGGTCAGCATGGCAATTCTCGTCGCCGCAAGTCATCTGAATACGGTGTCATGTTGGCTGAGAAGCAGAAGGCTAAGTATACTTATGGTGTTTTAGAGAAGCAGTTCCGCAACTTGTTTGACAAGGCTGCCCGTCAGGCAGGCATTACAGGTGAGTTGCTGTTGCAGGCTCTTGAGTGCCGTCTTGACAATGTCGTATATCGTCTCGGTATCGCTCCGACCCGCGCTGCTGCCCGTCAGCTCGTCAATCACAAGCACATCACGGTTGATGGCAAGGTTGTAAACATCGCCTCTTTCAGCGTTAAGCCTGGTCAGATTGTAGGAGTGCGTGAGCGTTCAAAATCTCTCGAAGTTATCGCTGATGCCCTTGCAGGTTTCAACCACAGCAAGTATCCTTGGATTGAGTGGGACGAATCAGCAAAAGCTGGTAAGCTGTTGCACAAGCCAGAACGTGCAGACATCCCTGAGAACATCAAGGAGCAGCTGATTGTCGAGTTGTACTCTAAAAACTAATTAATAAACTGATTTTATTCATGGCGATATTAGCATTTCAAAAACCTGACAAAGTAATCATGTTGGAAAACAGCGCCACGTACGGAAAATTCGAATTCCGTCCGTTGGAGCCTGGTTTCGGCACGACAGTCGGAAATGCCTTACGTCGCATCCTGCTCTCCTCGCTCGAAGGCTTCGCCATCAACACCATCAAAATTGACGGCGTTGAGCACGAGTTCGCTTCTGTTCCTGGAGTGCGTGAGGACGTAACCAACATTATTCTCAACCTGAAGCAGGTACGCTTCAAGCAGTTAGTAGAAGAATACCAAACTGAGAAGGTAAGTATCAATGTTGCCAATACCACTGAGTTCAAAGCAGGTGATATCGGTAAGGGTCTTACTGGATTTGAAGTGTTAAATCCGGAACTGGTGATTTGTCACTTAGATTCCAAAGCCACGATGCAGATTGAGTTGACCATCAATAAAGGACGCGGATATGTTCCTGCCGACGAAAATCGGGAATTCTGCGCTGATGTTCATACAATTCCAATCGATTCCATTTACACCCCAATCCGTAATGTGAAATACACGGTTGAGCCTTATCGTGTCGAGCAGAAGACCGACTACGACAAGCTCATCTTTGAAATCACAACGGACGGTTCCATCCAACCGAAGGAAGCACTCAAGGAAGCCGCCAAGATTCTCATCTACCACTTCATGCTCTTCTCTGATGAAAAGATCACCATTGAAGATTCTGCAAGTGCCGAAAATGAGGAATTCGACGAGCAAGTGCTCCACATGCGTCAGCTTCTCAAGACCAAGTTGGTCGACATGAACCTTTCAGTTCGTGCGCTCAACTGCTTGAAGGCCGCCGATGTCGATACTTTGGGCGATTTGGTACAGTTCAACAAGAACGACCTGCTCAAGTTCCGCAACTTCGGTAAGAAATCGCTCACCGAGCTTGATGATTTGCTGGAGAGTCTGAATCTGTCGTTTGGAACCGACATTTCTAAGTATAAATTAGATAAAGAATAATTGTAATGAGACACAATAAAAAATTTAACCACCTTGGTCGTACTGCCACTCACCGTGCAGCTATGCTTTCTAACATGGCTTGCTCTCTGATTAAGCACAAAAGAATCACTACGACCGTAGCTAAGGCTAAAGCGTTGAAGAAATACGTAGAGCCGCTGATTACTAAGAGTAAGAACGACACTACCAATTCTCGTCGTGTTGTCTTCAGCTATTTGCAGGACAAGTTCGCCGTTACTGAGCTCTTCCAGGAGATTTCTGTAAAGGTTGCTGACCGTCCCGGAGGTTACACCCGCATCATCAAGACTGGTTTCCGCCAGAGTGACGGTGCTGACATGTGCTTCATCGAGTTGGTTGACTACGATGAGAACATGGCCAAGACTAAGAAGAAGGCTACGCGTACGCGTCGTTCTAAGAAGGCTGCTGCTGAAACTGAGGCTCCTGCCGCAGAAGTTGAAGCAACTGAAGCTCCAGCCGCTGAATAATTTCATTCGAACAAAACGAATCGAAATACAAAAGAGAGGATGTCTCCCAGATGGGAGACATCCTCTCTTTCTTTCTAAGTAATGTTGAAAGAATTTTTATGTGCGGCCGCAAACGATTCAAGTTCGAGGTTGAGAAAATTGTAACGGGCCGATAAAATTGTAATGGGTCGAGGAATTTGTATCGAAGTAAGGTAGAAAACCTGCAATTTTTGGCGTATAGGTCAAGTCTTTTCTTCCCTTTCCCCATGATAGAATGGTTACTTCTGGCCGCTCCTTAACATAAAGGAAGAGACGTAAGTCGGTAAGTGCGTGTTCAGAGTTGGCATCTCTGATTAATGACTGCTGACGATATTCTGACGACTGATGATATTCTGACGACTGACGATATTCTGACGACTGATGATATTCTGACGACTGATGATATTCTGACGACTGACGATATACTGACAACTGACGATATAATAACACAATGAGAAAATCATTATTTTGCTTTGATTTGGCCGTCTGTTCATTGTGGACAATGGCCGCATTGGGAAGCAGAACCGCCTGGTTCGCTTCTCCTGCGATGTGGATTGTGATGCTGATGCTGCTGGTGTCACGCATATTGCTCTCCTTCACGCTTTACAATAGAGAAAAGAAAGCGTGGATTCCTGGATTGCTGTTCATCGGATTGACCTTCCTTACAGTCGGCAATGGATTAGATGTCAAACATACGGAAATCGCCTCAAAGATATTCCCTTTGTTGAACATCGGTTTCAACCATTCGTGGTATGAAGGGCTTAATGTGACAATTGCCGTTTGGTTGTGGATAGTCCCTCTGGTAGTCTTCCTCGTCAATATGTTCCGTAAGGACAGTCTGCTTGACAGTCTGACGTGGAAAGACGCGTTGGGCAAGGTGCTTTGGACGGACAGAAAGGCAAAGACATATTGCTCTCTGCTGCTGATTGCGATAGGCACATTGTATGCAGGACTGAATATGGAGGCAAGGTTATGTCTCTTTGCCTGTGTCGTAGCCCCGACGTCAAGCCTTTACCTGTTGAACCGGTATTATGGAGTGCCCAGTCGCCGACTGTGGGTCTTGGCCGCATCAATGTTGATATTCTTCTTCGCCCAAACCCATGCCGGATGGTTGCGAATGGCGATGCTTGGCATCAGTTTTTGCATGGCAGCCTACGTGTGCAGTGGCTTCTATAAAAGCCGAAAGAACATGGTCCTTGCGTTCGTTTCAAGCATCTATCTGGGCATCATGTTGCCGAGTTTGGCCATTGGTAACAACCAATACACCTGTTTCAGCGTTGGCAGAACAGCCTACCATAGTCTCGGCTCCTATCCAGGCATCTTCTACGTTGAGGACAAGAAAACAGGAAAAGTCGGACTGCGCGACAGGTATGGACTATTGGTCAAGCCTGAATATGAATCATTCCGCTATCATACCCCGTCGCATTGGTTTGGCGAACTGGAACTGCGTAAGAACGGATATTATATCCTCTATGACATCTGCAATGACAAGTACAGAAACGATGATGACATAGACCATCAGTTGCAAGACCGTATTTGCCAGATTGTGGAGAAACACCTTACGGAATGCAGTTATCAGGCAGACGACAGATTGGAAGTGAAAGTGACACTGCCTTCAACCAACAAGACGCTTGCCCACGTCAAAGTTCTCAAAAATGGTACTGTCTGTTACTACGATTACGACAAGGCCCCTTATATCCCAACCGATTCTTTGGCAAATGAGCCTGGAGCGATTGCCTGCGACACATCGGTCCAGTTCAAGTGGTGCCAGAAAAAATCGCTCAGTTATTTGCAAGAAGCAACAAGCAAAGACACGCTTGTACACCAAATCCAAGTGACACTCGCAAGAGACAAGATGCCCGAGCGAAAAGAAGCAGTAGCACTGGCTGAAGAAATATCGCTCCTGTTGAGGTAATTCTATTGGGACATTTCTGAAATACAAAAAGAATCCGGTAAATCCGCAGTCATTCGTTCGGCTGCGGATTTACCGGATTCTTGTTTTTCAGAAACACACGGTTGGTATATCCCTAAAAACGGCAGATGACGCAGGTGGAACCATTCCCTCTCCATCCGGGGCCTATACCTTTCAGCGCACACGGGACGAGACACGACCGTCTCAGCTCCCAGATGTGACCGTCTCAGCTCCCAGACGCGACCGAATCTGGGAGCAGGCACGACCGAATCTGGGAGCAGCGACGGCCGCCTCTGGGCCGTGCTGCGTTTGAACGCGGCACGGCGTTCGCTGACAAGTCTTGGCGATTTCCTGGCAGAAATATTTGAGGTTACAAAATAATATGATACATTTGCTATTGGATGCCTCGGTGGGCAAGCGCCTGGCGGAAACAACTCCTGTCGGCCACCCCCTTTTAGCCATTGTCAGCGGGAAACTGATAAATGTCAAGTCCCCCTTGCCCCAAATGCCGAAATTGAAAACCATTACATAACCCCATTGTCCTATGATTGTCGAAATTCTTTTACGCTCAGTCGTTGCCATGCTGCTTGGCGGTGCCATCGGCATCGAACGCGAATATCGTTCGAAGGAAGCCGGCTTTCGCACCCACTTCTTGGTGGCGTTAGGCAGCGCATTGTTTTGCATCGTCTCGCAATACGGCTTCAACATCGATTTGAAAGACTCCTCCCGTGTTGCCGCCCAGGTCGTTTCAGGCATCGGTTTTTTGGGCGCCGGCACCATCATTTTCCAGAAGAACGTCGTGCGCGGTCTGACCACGGCTGCCGGACTTTGGGTCACGGCCGCCATCGGCTTGGCTTGCGGCAGCGGAATGTATGCCGCCGCCTTGATTGTGACCGTCTTGGTCATCGTGGGCCTTGAAGTGCTCATCCTGTTCATACCGCATGTCGGAAGAATGGTGGTTGAATTGTCGTTCACCACCACCTCCGAAACCAGCATCAAATCAGTCACCGAATCATTGAAAAAGATAGACATCAAGGTGTCCTCCTTCAAATTGTGTAAGATGCAGTCAGCGCAGGGCGAAAAGGTCTACAGGGTGGATTTGGAACTGCGCGTGAAGCGCCGCGACGGCCACGCCAAACTGATTGACATGGTTAGCGAGTATGACAACGTGACCATCTCAAGCGTGGAATGAGCCGTTTGCCTGTACTTTTGTACTGGTGAAAGAATGAATAAGTTGAGTAATTTTCACCTGTATTTTTTTACTATTACTTATATACGCCCGCGCCAATTTCTTGTGTTTTGCCCTTTCGGGTAAGCCGCCAAAGAATTACCTTTGCAAATAAATAGGTGGTCAGAATTTTTGACATTTGACACCAGCTTAGAAAACCGTTCAGCCCCCCATCATCTCTCTTGCCGACACGTTCTGTGATGGTGTTGAGCAAAACACGCTTGAGCATTTGCAAGCAGATAGTAACCTTGCATGGGGCACCATCACAGCCTCGTCACAACCAGACGAAAAGACAACCTTCAATGTGGTGCTGCCTGCGTAGAGAGGCGATAGCGCCCCTGAAGGGTAGGGCGTTCAAAATTCAGAAAAATCTCTGCGCATTTTTTGCCAAATAACAAGTGGCAAAGCATGCGCACATGATAAACGAACAAAGCGCGAAAAGGAGCGCCCTGAAAGGGCAGTCAGTTCAGAGCCCAGGGCAACACCCTGGGTATCAGTGTATAAACGCCTACGCCCTGTAAGGGCAAAAGTATGGGCGAATGGTTGACTTTTACTTTTGCCCTTACAGGGCGTAGGGAATGGGGATATGGCACCCAGGGCGTTGCCCTGGGCTGGGGACTTGTTGGGCTTTCAGCCCGCGCAGGGCCGCAGATAAGGCTTTTTCCGCACAATCTCCATCTACTTAATTTTCTGAATTTTGAGCGCCCACCTTTCATGGACTACCTGCTTTCCCCTTCGACCATCCTGTAGAATCCGTCGTCAGAAGTCAGGATTTCTTCATCAGTGAGATATTGGAGCGCCTTGGCAACTTTCTCTTTCGAGAAGCGGTCTGAGCAGAATTCGTCAACCTGTCGCGGACGTCCGTCGGCCATCATGGTTTCAATCATGTGGCACACCTCTTCGAGCGACCTTTTCTCCTTGCGCCGTTCCACACACACATCGCAGTGTCCGCAGTCTTCGCTCTTTGTCTCTCCGAAATAGTCAAGGAGGATGCGGCTTCGGCAGCGGTCGTCTTTTTCGGCATAATTGAGAATGGCGTTGATGCGGCGTAGATAATCGTCGCGGCGCTCCTCATACACCTCTTGCGAGAGTGTGGCACGTTCCACACGCCGTTGCAGATAGGTGATATGTGGGACGTTCTTGTGTGGGATATAGTGGATGATGCGCAGTTTCGTGAGCAACACCAGCGCGTCATAGACCTCCTGCGGTGTCATTTCGCATTCCGCGCCGAGGCGTTGCTCGTCGATGGGCACATAGTCGGAAAAGATGCCGCCATAGAGCCGCAGCACGCCTTTAATCACCCTGTCGGCGGCGCCTTGCAGTTGGTGCAGGCGGTAGAGGTCGTCGCGCCCAGTGAGGAAAAGCAGGCGCGAGGTGTTTTCCTCCTCCTCCCGAAAGTCGATGTAGCCAGCTTGCGTGAGAATGCGAAGCGCGCTGAGCACCGGCACGGGGAAGAGCTTGAAATTGACGCAGAAGCGTTGCAGGTTAAACTCGTAGTTCACGTTCATTCCGTCGCCAACGGCGAGCTGGAAGAAATAGGCAAGTTTGTCATAGACATCGGCGATATATTCCTTCGTGGGGAAGGTCTCGGGGATGCGCCGCAGCATTTTCCCGTGGTCAGAGCGGTTGTAGAGCAAAACGGCATAAGCCGGTTTGCCGTCGCGTCCGCCACGTCCCGCCTCCTGGAAATATGCCTCAACGGAGTCGGGTAAGTCCATGTGAACCACCACGCGCACGTCGGGCTTGTCGATGCCCATGCCAAAAGCGTTGGTGGCCACCATGATGCGCACTTCATCGTTCTGCCAAGCCTTCTGTCTCACGTCTTTGTCGATGTCGCTCAGTCCGGCGTGGTAGTGCAGGGCCGTGAATCCCTCTTGCCGCAGTTTCTCCGCCACTTCGGATGTGCCTTTTCGGCTGCGCGTGTAAACGATGGCGGCCCCCTTTATGTTTCTGAGAATGTGAAACAGTTCCGTTTCTTTGTCCTGTGTTTTGCGCACCACATAATAGAGGTTGCGGCGGGCAAAACTCATGCGGAACACGCGCTTCTGTCCTTCGCGGAAGTGCAGCTGTGCGCAAATGTCGTCAACCACCGCCGGAGTGGCCGTGGCCGTCAGCGCCAGCACGGGAACCTCTGGCAGGAGTTTGCGTATCTGGGAAATCTGTAGGTAAGAAGGGCGGAAATCGTAGCCCCACTGAGAAATGCAGTGGGCCTCGTCGACGGTGATGAAGCTCACCTTCATGCGCTTCACTTTGTTTTGGAAAATCTCCGTGCCGAGGCGTTCTGGCGACACGTAGAGCAGTTTGTAGGCGCCGAAGATGCTGTTGTCGAGGTGTTTCAGAATTTCGTCGCGCGTTTGTCCCGAATAGATGGCCGCCGCCTGTATGCCCCTTTTCTTCAAATTGGCCACCTGGTCTTTCATCAAGGCGATGAGCGGCGTAATCACGATGGTCATCCCCTCAAGTGCCAGGGTCGGCACCTGGAACGTGATACTCTTTCCGCCGCCCGTTGGCATCAGTCCGAGCGTGTCGTTGCCCGTCGTGATGCTCTCGATGATTTCCGCTTGAATGCCGCGAAAGTCATCGTAACCCCAATATTGCTTCAAAATCTCGTGAAACCTGTCCATACTCGGTAGTGGTTCTTTAGTAGGTGTTCAGAATTAGTTTATATTGAATTGTCGTATTATTTTGTTCCTACATGGATAGTATAAACTAATTTTGAACACCTACTTATTCACAGGGGCGTATGTCTTCAATCTGCAATTGCACCTCGCCCCGTTTGTGGGTGTTTTCTTCAACGGCGTAGCAGATGTCGAATGCGCGTTTCGTCTTGATGTATCGTGCCTGCGAACTTTGTCCGAAGGCAATGCCGTTCATCACGTTGTTGCTCTTGTTGTCCACCAATTCGAGCTTGATGTGTTCCTGTCCGCGGCCCACCACCTTGCTTGTGCCATAATCGTAGACACGTCGCGTGCAAAATACGGGGCGTTCGTTCTGCGGACCGAAGGGCGCGAAGCGCTTGAGTTGCTGATAGAATTTAAACGTCACGTCCTTGAAATCGAGATAGGCATCGATGGCCAGTGTAGCCTCCGTTTGCGTGTCCATGATGTGTTTTTGCACATAAGCCTCAAAGCGTTCAGCAAATTCCGGCACGTTTTCCACCTTCATGGAAAGCCCAGCGGCATAAGTGTGGCCGCCGAAGTTCTCAAGTAGGTCAGAGCAACTCTGCACCGCTTTATAGACATCGAAGCCCGACACGCTGCGTGCCGACCCCGTGGCAACCCCGTCGGAGCGTGTCAACACCACGGCCGGGCGGTAATATTGTTCCGTCAGACGTGAAGCCACGATGCCGATGACACCCTTGTGCCACGATTCGTTATAGATGACCACGCTGCGCCGGTCGTCAAGCCCCGGCAGTTGTTCCACCTGTTTAAACGCCTCGTCGGTCATCTGCTTGTCGAGGTCCTTGCGTGCTTCGTTGTAGAGGTTGATGCAGCCTGCTTTCTCGAGAGCCGCCTGATAGTCTTTCTCCACCAGGAGTTCAACAGCTTCCTTCCCGTTTTGCATACGTCCCGATGCATTGATGCGCGGGCCGATTTTGAAGATGATGTCGCTCATGGAAAGTTCCCTCTCCGAGAGTCCGCACACCTCCACGATGGCTCGCAGTCCGATGCTTGGGTTCGTGTTGAGGCAGCGCAATCCCTGGCAGGCCAGTATGCGGTTTTCTCCCATGATTGGCACGATGTCCGACGCGATGCTCACGGCGCAGAGGTCGAGCAGGCTCGAGAGCTTGTTGAACTCAATGCCGTTGCTGGTGGCGAATGCCTGCATGAATTTGAATCCCACGCCGCAGCCCGAGAGGTGGGTGTAGGGATAGCGGTTGTCGTGGCGTTTCGGATTAAGAATCGCCACGGCCGGCGGCAGTTCGTCGTCGGGAACGTGGTGGTCGCAAATGATGAAATCGATGCCCTTTTCGCGGGCGTAAGCCACCTCCTCAACGGCCTTGATGCCGCAGTCGAGCACAATGATGAGTTTCACCCCCATTTCGGCGGCGAAATCGATACCTTTGCGCGAGATGCCGTAGCCTTCCTCATAGCGGTCGGGGATATAGAAGTCGATATTGGAATAGAATTGCGAGAGGAACTTGTAGACCAGTGCCACCGCCGTGCATCCATCAACGTCATAATCGCCATAAACCATGATGTGTTCCTTGCGTCCCAACGCCTGGTTGAGCCGATCAACGGCCACCTGCATGTCGTTCATCAAAAACGGGTCGTGCAGGTCAGAGAGTTGCGGACGAAAGAAACGCCGGGCTTCGGTCGCCGTCTTGATTCCGCGTTTCAGCAGCAGTCGCCCAAGTGCGGGGTGTATGTTCACCTCCCGCGCCAAGGCGGTTGCTGCGGCGGTCTCGTCGGCCGTCGGCTCTTCATAGGTCCATTTATAAATCATTGATATATATGTTTTTGTTTTTATCTGAGCAGGGGCCTCCGGCAGAAGATATTGCCGAAAGTCAAGAGGGGCAGGTACACATTACCCCAATTTAGATAGCTAAGATAGAAAAAAAATATGACACGTGCGCGACTTTTACTCATTTTTTGATTCTCGCTGCGAATCTCTGGTGCCTTGCGGGCGAGCCCAACCCTTAGTAAGACGACAAGGGGTGTCCTGAAAATCTACGGACTTTCAGGACACCCCTCTGTTGGGATAAGTAGGTGGTAGGGTGTTCAAAATCGAAATATTAAAGATTAGCGGTAGCGCCCTCGCAGCGGAGATTTGCACTGGCCCGCACAATCGTCTGTTGCGGCGCCAGCACTGTAGCTCACTTTGCTCGCAAAGTGAGGGCCACGAACACGTAGCGAACATGGCCAGCGCTCTGAGGCATAACTTTGTTGGATTTTCAGCCCGTGCTTGGTTGTCACAATATTCGCCCCCTCACTTTGCGAGCAAAGTGAGCTACAGTGCTTCGCCTCAGACCTTCGCCGAATGTCCGCGCGATGCCCCTTGCAGCGATGCCACATTCGCTATGCTATTTGCCTCAAAACCGCGTAAAGATTTTTCTGGATTCTAACCACCTTCTTATCTGAACAAGATAACCGAGTCGCGCTTGGCGGCACGCTTGGCCCAGTTTTCTGGAATGAATTTCCACTGATTGAGCGCACGTGGACGGATGGTGCCTTGCTGTCGGATTTCCTGGATGAGATAATAGCGGAGATCCTTGTCGGTGGCCCACACGATGCGTTTGGCGAGGTCGGCTTTGGCGATGCCGGCCCCTTTCGTCAAGAGGTCGCCGCCGCCTCCGCCGCGATACGAGTTGACGGCGACGCGGTAAGTGCGTTTCATGTCGAAGGGCGTGCCATCGGCCATACTCTTGATGGAGATCTTCTCTCCCGTGGGTTTCGTGACATCAACGGTGTAGATGATGCCAGCGGCGGAGTCGAAGTTATAGCTCGGACGGAAGAGGCGCTGCCAGGCATCGGGGAGCTTTTCAGCATCCTTGCGAAAGCGTAGGAGATGGTCGTCGGGCGAGGTCATTTGCACGGTCCATCCCCCGTAGCTGTATTCCAGATAATTTTTAATCTCCTCCCCAGTCAACTGCATGACGTAGAGCTGGTTTTCATATTTGTAGAGGTTGAACATATCGCTCACGTGGATTTCGCCCTTCGGAATTTTGACATCAAAAGCCAGCGGAGCGCAGAAAGAGATGTCGGCCTTGCCGATGCGCATTTGCAGTTCGTGGATGAAGTCGGTGAAAGGCGTGCTGCCGAAGTAGGCCCCTCGTGTGGAGAGCTCCGTTTCGTTTTCCCCCACCTTCTCCCCGACGAAAGCCTCAACGGCCTTTGCTTGTGGCGAGAAAGTGTTGATGAAATCGCTGTCGGGCTGGAGGTCCGCCACGTTCACCAGGCATCCGCTCACGCGTTTGCCAACGATGGCCTTCCTCTTCAGCGTCAGTCGGATGTCGGCTTGCGCCACACTCATGCCGTTGGCCGCGGGATTGAGCACGAGCACACTGTCGCCGCGTACGTTGGCGATGCGGAGGTCGGCCTCGCGGTGGTCGTGTCCGCAAAAGATGATGTCGAAGCCCGGCACCATTCGTGCCACTTGCAGCGCGGCGTTTTCAAACATCCGTCCGCGGGCGTTCTGACTTCCTATGCCGCTATGGAAGAGCCCGACGATGATGTCGGCGTGTTCCTTGTAGCGCATTTCCGGCAGCCAGCGGCGGGCCGTTTCAACGAGGTCGTCGAAGCGCAGCCCCGACCATAAGTTGTTGGGCAACCATTTGGGAATGCTGGGAGTGATCATGCCGAGCACCCCGATGCGTATGCCGTTGCGTTCAATGATGGTGTACGGTTTCCAGTACGGCCGTCCCGTCGAAGTGCTCACCACGTTGGCTCCGAGCATGGGAAAATTGCATTCGCCCACCCATCGGTCGTAAACGGCATGTCCCGTTTCGATGTCGTGGTTGCCGATGGTGGCTGCGTCGTATTCTATGTAGTTGAGGGCCTGCGCACAGAAATGCGTAGAAGTCGTGTCGATGAAGTTATAATAGTAAGCCGTTGGCTGTCCTTGCAGAATGTCGCCGTTGTCGAGCACCACCACCTGTTCTCTCCCGAGCTCTTCGCGCTGGGTTTTCACGTAGGTCTCAACGCGGCTCAGGCCGCCTCTTCCCGGTTGCCGGCTGATATAATCGAAAGGCAGATAGTTGCCGTGGATATCGCTGGTGGCGATGAGGCGCAGATGCACTTCGCGGTTGCGGGCCTGCATACACAGGGCCGCCAGCATGAAAAAGAAAAGTAATGTTTTTTTCATAGGCTATTTCCGATGTCGATTTCTTGTTTGCCCTGCAAAGATACGCGAAAAGAAAAGAACAACCATGCCAGTAAGGTTAATGCTTGTTTAAGGAACGTGATGAGGTGGGGGATTGGGGGAGGAAACTTTCTCCGGAAAATATTAGTAATGGTAAAAAAATAACTTGAACAATTTTGTGGAGTAAGGAGTTGTTTCTTATGGCCTGTCTTTTTGCCGTTTTTGAAATTTGTCATCGGTCACATAGCCCGCTATGCTCCCTCTTCCAAATTCCAAAACCAACAAAAATACAGGTCAAAATTGCTCAACTTATTCTTTCACCATTACTTATACGTTATAACGATGGTCGTATTCCATCTTTTTTCCGTAACTTTACCCTCACCATTATTAAAGCACACAACCAAACCTACGAAATCAACCTACGTATGAATAAATGGATATACACCTGCATGGCGGGCTTCATTGCCGCCTCGATGCAGGCACAAACGCCGGCGCAAATTAATGCCGACTTTGAAGCACGCCGTGCCGACCTCAGTGCTGCAGGCATCGCGCAGAAGGCTTTTAAGAAACAGTTGGCGGGCGAAGCGGTGGAACCCATGCGCTTCCTTTATGCTTATATGGCATGGCCCGACATGGCCGACTATAGTTTTGAATACTACCGCGACTGCGTCAACGCCGCTCTGCGGGCCAGACGGGAAATGCCGTGGGGCGCAAAAGTGCCGCGGCGCGAATGGCTCCACTTCGTGGTACCGCCGCGCATCAACAATGAGAATCTCGACACGTTCCGCACCGCCAAATATGAAGAACTCAAGCAAAGGGTGCAGCACCTCACGATGCGTGAGGCTGTGCTGGAAGTCAACCACTGGTGTCATGAGTATGTCACCTATCGTCCTTCCGATGCCCGCACCTCATCGCCACTGGCCTCTATGCGCACTGCCACGGGGCGTTGCGGCGAAGAAAGCACCTTCACGGTGGCCGCGTTGAGGGCCGTCGGCATTCCCGCGCGACAGGTCTATACGCCGCGCTGGGCGCACACCGACGACAACCACGCCTGGGTGGAAGCCTGGGTGGACGGGAAATGGATGTTTCTCGGCGCCTGCGAGCCCGAACCTGTGCTCAACCTGGGATGGTTTAACGCCCCGGCATCGCGCGGAATGCTGATGCACACGAAGGTGTTTGGACGCTATGACGGACCCGAAGACGTGATGAGCCGCACACCCTGCTATACGGAAATCAACGTGACGGCCAACTATGCCCCCGTGGCGAAAGGCCGCGTGCGTGTGGTGGACGAAAAAGGAAAGGCGGTGAGCGGCGCTTCCGTCGATTTCAAACTCTATAATTATGCCGACCTCTTCACCATGATGCACACGCGCAGCGATGCCAACGGCGAAGCCAGCATTACGGCGGGCCTTGGCGACCTCGTGGCCTGGGCCGCCAAAGATGGTCGCTACGGCTTTGCTCCCTTGCATGTTGGGCGCGACTCGGTGGTGACCGTGGAACTCTGCCATAAAGACGGTGACACATTTTCTGTTGATCTCAACCTGACGCCCCCTGTGGAGCACAACAACGTGCCGGAGGTGAGCGACGAGGCGGCCCGCAGCAACAATGTGCGGAAGGCTTATGAAGACAGCATCCGCGCCGCCTATGTGGCCACCTTCCCCGACTCCGCCGCCACGGCCCGTTTCTGCAAGGAACGCCATCTCGACTTCGCCGTCGCGCGTCCCTACATCGAGATGAGTCGCGGCAACTATGCCGCCATGCAGCGTTTCCTCACGCGAGAGACGGAGGCCGAACGCCAGTTGGCTTTCAGTCTGCTCCGCACGATGAGCGAAAAAGACTTGCGAGATTTCAACTACGACGTTGTTGACGACCATTTCCGCACCTGCCTCTCGCAGGGCGTTAATCCCATCAACGACCTCGGGGTGCGCATTGCCAACGAAGGTCTGACGCCTTGGCGCAGCTTCTTCGCCAAGGCTTTTTCCAAGCAGCAGCGCATTTTCAGGGCCGACCCCGAAAAACTGGCGCAGTGGATTCGCGACAACATCAGTGTCAACAACGCCTGGAATCCTCAGGGCTATTGTCTCTCGCCCGAAAAAGCCTACACCACGCGCAAGGCCGACACCCGCTCTTGCGGACTTCTCTTCGTGGCCGCTGCCCGTGCCTTGGGCATCCCCTCGCGCATCGATCCCGTCACGGCGAAGGTGCAATATCGCCTCGCGCCCGCCGATGGCCTTGCCAAGGACGGCCCTTGGACCGATGTCTCGTTTGAAAAAGCCGCACAGAAACAGGGCGGCGGAACAGGTCGCTTGAAATTGACCTACGAGCCGCGCCCGCGCCTTGAAAATCCGGCCTACTACCGCCATTTCACGCTCTCGCGCCTGGCCGACGGTCGCCCAGCGCTTCAGGAATATGGCGAGGAAGACACGTGGAAGCGGAATTTCTCCAACGGCTTTGCCACCGACGCTGGCACCTACCTCCTCACCTCTGGCACGCGCCTGGCCTCAGGCAGTGTGCTGGCCCATCTGGCCACCATCAGTGTGAAGGCCGAAGAGACCGCCACTGCGCCCATCGTCATGCGAGAAGACACCACACTCCTGCAAGTCATCGGTTCGTTTAATTCCGAAAACCTCTACACCGATGCCGCCACAGGCCGCGAGCAGTCACTTTTGGCGCACACGGGCCGCGGCTATTATGTCGCCGTGCTCCTCCGTGCCAACCACGAACCGAGCACCCACGTGCTCCATGACCTCGAAGCCCTCAAAGAAGACCTCGAAGCGTGGGGACGCCCCATCATGCTCATCTTCGCTTCGCAGGCCGACTACGATGGTTTCTTGGCACGTCGCTCCGAGTTTCCCAACCTGCCGAAGACGGCCGCCTTTGGCATCGACTCAAAAGGACAGGTGCAGGCCGACTTCTTCTCTGGCACGCTGACCAAGAGCCGCGAACTGCCCGTTGTGGCGCTCACCGACACCTTCAACCGCGTTGTCTTCATGACGCAAGGCTACACCATCGGCATCGGCGAGCAGATAAAAGCCGCATTGAAGAAACTTTGAAAATCTAAGTAGCCTACTTATAACAAAACAAGCAACATGATACTTTCAGATCTCAACCACATCGAGCGTCTCGAAAAAGAACACCCGCTCTTCAAACAACTTTTTGACTACATCCGCGCCAACGATCTGCTCAATGCTCCGCTTGGCCGCATTGAACTCGACGGCGACCGCCTTTTCATCAACAACTGCGAGACGCAGGGCAACCCTGCGGAGAAGCAGCGTCTGGAGGCCCACCGCGTCTATGCCGACGTACACGTGCTCCTGGAAGGCGAGGAAACCCTTGGCTGGAGCAACACCGACGATTTGCGCGAGGAAGACGCGCCATACAACGCTGAAGACGACATAGTCTTTTTCAGAGAGCGTCCGCAAACATTCGTCACCATGCGTCCGGGCCAGTGCCTCGTGGTCTATCCTGAAGACGCTCACGCCCCGCTCATCGGCAACGGGCGCATTCGCAAACTCGTGGCAAAGGTCAGACTGGCATAAGCCCGCTGCGTTTTTCTGATTACAACCTCTCAACCGGGACGGCGTTTCAACTTGCTTCCAACACGGAAGACAGTGGAACAGCCGCCCCGGTTGATTGTTTGCAAACGGCAAACTCATGGGACGTTCTGCTGGTTTCGGCGTGATGCAGACACCTCCTGTATCAGACTGACGGACTGCCTTCATAGCGATTGCGGCATAGCAACAAGAGGCGCTGCGCGAACATTCAGCGAAGGTATGAGGCGAAGCACTGTAGCTCACTTTGCTCGCAAAGTGAGGGGGACGAATATTGT
>OIDQ01000406.1_pt1 | contig 21729 bp, 20 predicted proteins | sample 1581511 | NCBI WGS metagenome assembly OIDQ01 (sample SAMEA3882526, study PRJEB24775) | human gut metagenome | biome: human-associated habitat; feature: intestine environment; material: feces | place: Netherlands | collected 2009/2010
TTTTTATTAGGAGAAAATATGGAGACAAGAATTGCACTTATCGGTACTCTCCACAATGATACCGATAAGTGCAATTCTTGTCTCCATATTTTCTCCTAATAAAAAAGAATCCTGCCTGCGGGATTCTCCGCCTGCGGCGGGTCGCTCTTGCGACATCTTTCGTCTCCGCCGCAGTGCGATCCCCGAAGAGTTTTTTATGTAATAGGAACGAAGTTTCCTATTACATAAAAAAACCGTATCTGAAATCTCCTCTCAGATACGGCACTCGCTGGGGATACACGGCAGAACCTGCCCTACAGGGCATGGAATATCCCGCCGGTATCCTATCTACAGCATCTGCTCCGCACACGCAGACCAGATGCAAACTCTTTCATGACCGCCATATCTTCCGCCGCAAGCACTGCTTTTGACGTCAGAGACTTTTGTTAAGGCAAGACAGCAAGAACGTATCTCACTGCAATGCTGTTTCAGCGTATCATGAAGTCTGTTCCCGTTCAAGATCTTTTGTTGTATTTTTTGTGAAACAATTCACAATCTTTTCTTTTTCCGGTGGATCAAAAATCGGTTACACGGATACGTCCAGAGCATCGGGATCAGCATTCCGATCACCTTGATTACCATGTCGCACAGATTCCCTGTCAGACCGTTTTCTCCCGCCCAGGTTGTCATCGCCGATCCGATCCAGCCGTTTGCAAAAATCGTGAACAGTACCATGACCGCATAGAGCACCATGCTGACCGCCGGATTGGCGTCCGCCTTAAAGGTGATCTTGCGGTTCAATATAAACGCAATCGTATAACCCACGGTCGTTGAGACCATATAAGTATACAGATATCCCTTCGATGTAATACCGATGAGGTTGAGAAAATACGCGGTTACCGGTTCCGCAGTAAGCGCAGCAAATACTGTGTTTAAAAGCAGCATATGTACCGCCAGCTCAACCACGTTGGAACCGCCTCCCGCAAGCAGGAATTTCATAAACTTCCACAGTTCCGCATGCCTGTCGGTCCATGCCGCAAATCCGCTTTTTTCCTGTCGTATCTCACCCATTGTTTTCTCCTTTTCTGCACGGTATTTTTCTTACCGGGCTGCCCTTGTTCTAGCGGGCTGCTTTCCCGGTTTTTCCCGGTTTTTCCCGGTTTTCCTCTGTTCTGTCGGGCTGCTTTCCCATCCCTCTACAACAACAAGACAGCCAGCACAATCACCAGCACCAGAAACAACACCGCTTTTAAAATCATTGGAATCGCCGCCTCAAATGTGGCAGGTGCTTTGCTGGTCAGATAGTCAAATACCGGGCGTGACACTTTTTTCCCCACCAGTTCCTCATACGTTCTGGTATAAGTATGGTATTCACACGGCTTTTTTTCGCTCAATACAATACAGCGCACGCCGCGCTTCGTACGGTTGCCGTAGACATTAAATCCCGCGGACGGTGTAAATCCAAGCACAATGTTCCGGTAACGCCCCACGAAGTTGTTTTATGATCGTGTCCGACAAATGCCGCAAGCACTTCCCCGCACTCCGAAAGCGCCTCAAATTCCCCGGTATTGACGTCCGGTACCGACGGCGGTTCCAGAAAAATATCCCCGGCGCCGCAGGTTTCTCCCAGCTTATAATATTCGTTCTTATGTGTCCGATAAGCGCGCACCGCACCTTTTTCCCCACGGTCAACAAGCTTTAACACCTCATAATATTCGCGCATCGGGATATGCTGAAATACGATGGACGGCACATACATTCCATTTTTCTCCCGAAGGTCTTCCCGCTGTTTGCGGTACCACGCAATGATCTTCGGATCGAATGCCTCATAGCCGCCCTCCCTGGCATCCGTTCCGCTGTCAAACAGATACAGTTCAAACACATCCCGCCCGCTTCCGTCGGATGCCTCGATGGGAATGGCACAGGTTCCTCCCCCGTCAATCCCTTCTGCCTGCTCCCCGATGCAATTCGGAAGCCTTTTGTAAATATGATAGAACTGATCCTGATTGGAAATCCCGACCTGGCAGTCATGATTACCAAATGTCACTGCAAACGGAATGCCACGCTTTGTCACCGGCTCTAATAATTTTCCAATCGTCTGTGCTACCTCCCGCTCCAGCTCCTCTCCTTTTCCCTTGTAAGTCACACCATAGCCCTTGATCTGATCACCAGTGTAGACGACAAGATCCGGCTGCTCCTCCAGAACCGCCCGCTCCATCAGCGCGATCGTGTCTTTCGATATTGCGGGAATTTCCTGCATATCTGTAATCTGCATGATTTTAAAAGTACCGTCTTTTTGAAATCTCAATTTCATCCTTATTCTCCGTGGTGTAAAAAAGGGAGACTGCGCCCCTGCATGTCTCCCTTGACCTTTTCTTAGTTATCTTCCCAAAAATGCTGTTCCAGATCTGCCGATAATGATGAAATCTCATCGATTTCAGCCGAAATGCTGCGGATGGAATCATTCTTCGACGTGATTGTGTTCGTGATATTCTGGATGGTTGCAGAATTTTCCTCTGAGGTTGCCACCAGCGTCTCGATCTCCTGCTGGATATTTCCAAAGTGTTCCTTCACATGTTCAATGATCTTATATTCTTCATCGACAATCTGGCTCGCCTCATCCGTCGCATCATTGATGTTACTAAAATAATCCATCAATCCGCCGACCAGCTCCACACTCGCGGAAGCAGCATCGGTGCCCGCCGTGATTTCTTTTGAGATCTGCCCGGTCGTATCCGTCAGCCAGGTCAAAATCTCCTGAATGTTGTTCGCCGCCTTGGCACTCTCTTCTGACAGCGCGCGGATCTCATCTGCAACCACCGCAAATCCTCTTCCGTGTTCTCCCGCACGCGCCGCCTCAATAGATGCATTTAACGACAACAGATTCGTCTGGGATGCAATGGAATTGATCTCTCCGAGAATCGATGTGATCCGGTTCATCTCGGTAAGCAGCGAATCGGTCGATTTGCGCGCGGAATCGACGGTCTCCTCCATGGAAAGAATGGAACTCTTTGCCGTCTGTATCGCTCCGTTTCCTTTTTCTACCGCACTCTGCACCTTCTGAAATCCCTGATCCAGAGAAACTGCCAGTTCATGGTTCCGGTTAATCTCCGTTGTTGCCGCATTAATTTTATCCATCACGCTGACAGTTGCATTAGCAGTATCCTCAACCACCTGCCCCATCTGCGATGCCGCCGATTTCACGCTGGAGCTGCCGTCCGCAAGCGCATGCACTGAACTCATACTCTTGTGGATCGTGGTGTTCAGATTCGCTGAAATCGTATTGGCGACTTTCGCATTGTTCTGAACGATGGAAAGCGTCTCTTCCGTTTTCTTCACAACACCCGCACCGCGCTTCGTCGCAAAATAAAGCAGGATCGCTGTCACGATAAACAAAAATATACGCGTCACGACCCCGGCCATCGTGTAGTCAATTCCCGCGATGGTCTCGGGGCTGAAAGCCATGAATACGACCGAAATAACGGCAAACGGCACTGCGAAATAGATGATAACCGACTCCATAAAATAGGAAGTTGTCATCGCTAAAAGTACAAAATTCGCCAGATACGGAATCGAATTGCCACCATATACCCACGAATACAACAGCGTACCGATCGCCGGCGGAAATACAAGAATCAGCACTTTTTTCGCATCGTCAATCGGAAGGTAACATCCAATCGTAGAAATAATTCCCGCAACTACCAGAATTGCAATTCCACGGATTGCAAGCACGGTAAATCCGTATCCCATCAAAGAAACAAGGCTAAGTGCAATAATCGAGCACCAGACAATAACCAAATTCTGCCTGTGCAATTTTTCCATATCATGTTCCCTTCTAAAGAAAACCTATCATCATGTACGCGTCTATTATATCATCTTTTTGCGCTGCTTTCTGCGCACAATATGAACTCGTCAGAGTTCATTATACCGCAAGATCAGATCAAGAACAATATTGCAACTTCAGGCTTTTTCGGTAACTTCAGGCTTTTTCGGTAAATCCTGAGGTTGACACGATGTTTTCGGTAAATTCTGGGACGGACAACAGTTTCTGCAACCCCTAGGCGGCGTGATCTTTTCTTCTTTTTCGGGTCTAACGTGGCGTTTTCCTTCTTCCAGACCCGGCTACGACTTATTTTTCGGCGTTATGTAAACTTCTTTCTCTCCCGCAAGTGTCTAGCGCGTGAAAATCAGTCTCTCGGACCCGGCTTGTCTTTCTTCCCGGGTCTGGCGCGGCATTTTCTTTCTCCCAGACCCGACCATGACTTGTTTTTGGCGTTATGTAAACTTCTTTTCCTCCCGCAAGTGTCTAGCGCACGAAAAATGGGCTCCCAGACCCGGCTTTTCTTCCTTCCCAAGTCCAGCGCACGAAAATCAGGCTCCCAGCCCCAACTTTTCTTCCTCCCCGCATCCAGCGCACGAAAATCAGTCACACAGCCCGTCCAAAGCTCGTTTTTCGTCATTATGTAAACCTTTTTTCACGCGCCACGCATTACAACGTTCCAAACGAATACCCCTGCGTCTGCGCCGCATCGATCAGATCTCCCAGCACCGCCGCATTTGTTGCCGACTCCGCATGCAGCAGATAGATGGCTCCCGGATGCATCTTATTTTTCATCTTCTGGAGGCTTTCCACCTGATCCGGCTGGTTGTCCACATCGTAATCCAGGTAGGCAAAACTCCAGAACACGCTCTCGTATCCGCAGTTATTTACAACGGCGAGTGACTGCTCGCTGAACTTTCCCGCGGGATAGCGGAACAGATTCATCTCATAGCCAAAGGTATCTTTGATATACTGGTGGTTTCCCATGACCTCTTCCTGCTGCTGTTCCACCGTCAGCGAAGGAATTCCCGCCGACGGGTGCGTCACACTGTGATTGCCGACTACATGCCCCTCGTCAATCATGCGCTGCACCAGTGCCGGTTCCGCCTTTGCATAAGGCTCCGTGACAAAAAAGACGGCATGCACGCCCTTTTCCTTCAACGTATCGAGAATGGATTCCGTGTACCCGTATTCATATCCCTCATCAAAAGTCAGATAGAGGGTCTTTGTATTCTCTCCAATGAAAAGCGCATGGTAATCCCCATACTTCTGCTGCGCACTGACTGCATCGTTCGGGCGGTTGTCCGCATCGGTGTGGCTTCCCAGCCCCCAGCTCTGCACGGTGGTATCCAGCCCGTCAAGCGCAATCGTCTGCACCGCCGCATTTCCACCTGCAGCACTCTGACCGTCTCCGGTGCTGCTTCCTGTTTGGTCCGCACTCTGACCGTCTCCAGTGCCGTTTTCTGTGCCGGCAGCGCTCTGTCCGTCTCCGGTGCCGCTTCCCGCTTCGCCTGCGCCCTGACCGTTTCCATCCGTAACCTTGTTGGCACGGTATGTCTCCGCCGTTGCAAGCACTGCGTCACCGATGGCGGCAGCGTACGCATCCAGCTTTTCATCGAAAAGCTGGTTATCGGATGCATCGTTGATAAATCCCATCTCGACGATGCAGGACGGCATGTCCGAATGTACATTGATATAATAATTGGAGGATTCCCCAGTCTGGGTTCCCTTTTTCACGCCGCGGTTTCTCTGGATTCCCGCCGTATCCAGCGCTTCCATAATGTGGTTTGCGAGGGCATCCGTCTCCTCCGAACCACTCGCCGAGATCCAGGTCTCTACGCCGTTACCCTCGCCGTCATTGCGGTGCAGCGACAGCATATAATCCGCACCGCTCTGATTGGCAATCCCGCACCGCTCTGACAGGCGCAAAAACGTGTCATCCGACCTCGTCATAACCACTTTTACATTTTTATCAGCCAAATAAGCTGCCACAGCCTGTGCCAGCTTTAAATTATCATCCTTCTCATAACGCCCCTTATAATCGGAGCCGTTGTCTTTTCCGCCATGTCCGGCATCCACGCACACAATCAGGGGATTCTCCTCTGTTTTCGTCTCCTCCGACCAGATTACCTCTCCCTCAATCTCCTGCGTTACAGACTGCGTTCCCTGCATCAGGGACAGCCCCAGTCCCAACAGTTCAAACCCTGCGATCACGAGCAGCATTTTCACAATACTGTACTGTATACATACCAGATTCCGGATTCGTCTTTTCTGTCTCTTTGTTACATTCACATCACTTCACTCCTTGGATTCCTACGATTCTATTTTAGTCCTCTTTCCGTGAAAACGCGAATGAATCTTTATGAAGAATTTCTTAATATGAATCCGTCCGGATTCATCGTTCTAAAGTAAAAACTGTGCCAGAGCGTAATTGCTCACATCCTGCCCGCGTTCCGTCAAATAAATCCTCCCCGCGCGTTTTTCGAGCAGTCCTTCCTCCGTAAGATGCAGCAGCACCTCCTGATACACTGCCTCAATCTGTGTTCCAAACGTCTGTGCAAAACGTTCCCTGGAAATTCCATCCATCATGCGGAGTCCTAAAAACATAAACTCTTCCATCTGCCCTTTTCGTGTAATGCGCTCTGCCGAAGCATGCAGATTCGTGGCCGGAAGCTGTTCCACCCTGCCGGATGCGCCGCTCCCCTGGCTATCCGTTATCTCATTCTCCCATATACCCTCACGAATATGTCTGGTTTCTTCCAGATACACATACAATTCCCGCGTGTTGCTGTAGCGGATATTCTCCATCAGAGACGACGCGCCAAGCCCCAGTCCCAGATAATTCTCCCGCTCCCAGTAGCCGATATTGTGCCGGCACGCATAACCCGGTTTTGCAAAATTAGAAACCTCATAGTGCACATATCCCGCTTCCGCAAGCACCTGCTCGGTCAGCTTGGTCATCCGGTACACTTCATCCTCCGTCGGCAGCGCCACCGTCTGCATTCCCGCCTGCTGCTTGACCGCGTCAAACTTATACAGATCGTAAAATGGCGTCCCCTTCTCAATGATCAGGGAATAGGCGGAAATATGCTCCGGTTTCAGCCGCAGAAGCTGCTGCAGGGTGCGGGCAAAACTCTCTGCCGTCTGTCCCGGAAGAGAACTCATAATATCCACATTGACATTGTCGAATCCGTTTTTGCGCGCCAGCTCGTAAGTCTTCAGGAACTGGTCAAACGTGTGAATCCGCCCGAGAATCTTTAATTCCTCATCCACAGCCGACTGCAGTCCGATGCTGATCCGGTTGATTCCCGCATTCCGGTAGACGGCAAACTTGTGATCGGTGACGGTTCCCGGATTGCACTCAATGGATATTTCCGCATCCGACGCCAGACGAAACGACCGGCGAACCGCCGACATGATCTGTGCCATCCACTCCTCTGTGAGCCACGATGGCGTGCCGCCGCCGATATAGACCGTCGATACCAGGTAGTCGCTGCAATGCGGTCCGTAATACGCAATCTCCCGGAGCAGCGCCTCCACGTAGGCTGCCTGCGTTGCCTCGTCCGCCGCAAAGGAAAGGAAATCACAATACTGGCATTTTTTGACGCAAAACGGAATATGAATGTACAATTCCATTGTTTTCTGACTCACTCCACATACCGCTCCTTTCCCAAAAATATTCCTGACACTGCCATCACTGACGCTGCATTTTCCGATCTGTTCCTTTAATCTTCATCCAGCTTCAAGACGCTCATGAATGCCTCCTGCGGAATCTCTACATTTCCGACCTGACGCATGCGCTTCTTGCCTTCCTTCTGCTTCTCTAAAAGCTTTTTCTTACGCGAAATATCGCCGCCGTAGCACTTTGCAAGCACATCCTTGCGCAGCGCCTTGACTGTCTCACGGGCAATCACCTTGCCGCCGACTGCCGCCTGGATCGGAATCTCAAACAGATGTCTCGGAATCTCTTCCTTTAACTTCTCACACATCTTTCTGCCCCTGTCGTAAGCGCTGTCCTTAAAGACGATGAACGAGAGCGCGTCCACCTGCTCCTTGTTAATCAGGATATCCAGCTTCACAAGCTCGGAACGCTCATAGCCCTTCAGCTCATAGTCGAAGGAAGCGTATCCTCTCGAGCGCGACTTTAAGGCATCAAAGAAATCATAGATAATCTCATTGAGCGGCAGATCATACTTGATGAGCGCACGGGTCTCCTCCAGATACTCCATACCGTTGTATACACCGCGCCGTTCCTGGCAAAGCGTCATAATCGCGCCGACATACTCGCTCGTCACCATGATCTCCGCCGAAACGACCGGCTCCTCCATATACTCGATCTCGGACGGATCCGGCAGATTGGACGGGTTCGTCAGATCGATCACCTCTCCGTTCGTCTTGTGCACCTTATAGATAACGCCCGGTGCCGTCGTCACGAGATCCAGATGAAACTCTCTCTCCAGACGCTCCTGCACGATCTCCAGATGAAGCAGTCCTAAAAAACCGCAACGGAATCCGAAGCCCAGCGCCAGCGACGTCTCCGGTTCATACTGCAGCGACGCATCGTTGATCTGAAGCTTCTCCAACGCATCGCGCAGATCCGGATATTTGGCACTGTCCGCCGGATACATGCCGCAGTATACCATCGGATTGACTTTTTTATAACCCGGAAGCGGCTCCTCACATGGATGTGCGGCGTTCGTCACCGTATCACCCACGCGGGTATCCCGCACATTTTTGATGCTCGCACAGATGTAGCCGACCATGCCGGCAGACAGTTCGTCACACGGAATGAACTGCCCTGCTCCAAAGTAACCGACCTCGGTAACTTCGGACTGCGCCCCGGTCGCCATCATAAGGATCGGATCGCCGACCCGCACCGTGCCCTCCTTGATCCGGCAGAACACGATGACACCCTTGTAGGAATCATAGAGTGCGTCAAAGATCAGCGCCTGAAGCGGCGCTTTTGGATCGCCGGCCGGCGCCGGAATCTTCTGTACGATCTGCTCTAATACCTGATCGACATTGAGTCCTGTCTTTGCGGAAATGCGCGGCGCATCCTCCGCCTCGATTCCGATGACGTCCTCGATCTCCTTTACAACTTCATCCGGCTGCGCGCTCGGCAGGTCGACCTTGTTGATGACCGGCATCACATCCAGATCATGGTCTAACGCAAGATACACATTCGCAAGGGTCTGTGCCTCCACGCCCTGCGCCTCATCCACGACCAGAATCGCACCGTCGCATGCCGCAAGGCTTCTCGATACCTCGTAGTTAAAATCGACATGTCCCGGGGTGTCGATCAGATTAAAAATATACTCCTCGCCGTCGTTCGCCTTGTAGATAATGCGGACCGCCTGCGACTTGATCGTAATTCCACGCTCTCTCTCCAGATCCATGTTATCTAATACCTGCGCCTGCATTTCCCTGCTAGTCAAGGTTCCTGTTTTTTCTATAATACGATCGGCAAGTGTAGATTTACCGTGATCGATATGTGCTATGATACAAAAATTTCTGATTTTACTCTGGTCAATCGACATTCATTTCCTCCTGCCCGGTGCGCATCACTTCTGCCCTCCGGCAGCCACACGCATCACTTATCTGCAATATTATAAGGGATAAAACCGGAAAACGTCAAGGGAATCGCGGTTCGCAAAAACCACGCAATTTATTTGCAAACCGCGCATATATGAGCAAAATTTCACAATTTTACACTGGATTTTTCCCCAGAATATGATATGATATCAACGTCGATATTTATCGGCATGGGTTTTGGTGAATAAACCGAGAAAACCCCCTTCTTAAGCGAAGACCCCCTGCTACGGTGGCTGCAAACACCATAACAGGGGTTCTTCTTATTTTATGTATCATATGATAACTCAGATATCTTTTCCAAAGTCAAGACCGCTCTTCTCGCGCTTCTCTTCCTGCAGTGCAACCAGATCCGCCAGTGTGATATGATCCACGACATCGCTGATCGCCTGGTTCAGCCGCTTCCACACCTCCACGGTAACGCAATCCACTTCGCGTTCGCAACTTCCTTCCTCCTCCACGCAGGCAACCGGCGCGAGCGATCCCTCCGTCAGACGCAAAATATCGCCAACCGTGTATTCCTCCGGTGCTTTCCGCAGCGAATAACCGCCCTGCGGTCCTCTGGTGCTCCGCACATAACCTGCCTTGTTCAATACGGATATGATCTGCTCAAGATATTTGTCTGAGATCTGCTGTCTTTCCGCAATATCTTTAATGCGCACAACGTTGTTCTCACCGTTCATCGCCAGATCCAGCATCAGGCGCAGCGCATATCTGCCTTTTGTAGAAATTTTCATATTCGTTCACACTAACACCTTTCCTGCTTCTGCCAGTCCAGAAGATCCTGCAATGTCACATGATCGACCACGTCCCGGATCGCCTTATCGACTTTTTCCCAGAGCATGATCGTCGCGCATTTCTGCTGTTTGGGGCAGGGATTCTCGGCGTTCGCAAGACACTCGACCGGCGCGAGCGATCCCTCCGTCAGACGCAGAATATCACCGATCACATATTCGTCCAACGGCTTCGTCAGACGGTAGCCGCCCTGAAATCCCCGGCTGCTGGAAACATAGCCCGCCTTGTTCAGAATGGAAATGATCTGCTCTGTATATTTGACGGAAATCTCCTGTCTTGTTGCCATCTCCTTGACCGACACCGGATGCTCCGTGCCGTTGACCGCCAGATCGTACAGTATGTGGATCGCATAGCGTCCCTTTGTCGTAATTTTCATGCTATCGGGCCCCTTTCATCCTGCTGGCTTCACCGAACAGCTCTTCAAAATCCTCTTTTAAGAAGCGGTGATAAAACGCATGTCCCTCGTCGAACTTGACGCAGTACAGATAAGAATCCGGATTGCCATCCTCAAAGTAGCACACGTCATCAAATTCATCGCTTTTGATCTCAATGATACGAGCACTCTTAGAATAGTGCCGGAACAGCTCCCACACCTGCTCTCTCGTCACATCATGTCTGCCGAAGCAGTCAATCAGATCCTTTAAGAACGGATGCGCCACGCCGTGCGCATGCACATACTCCGCACCCGCTGCAGGAATGAGAAAACAGATTCTCCCGCCGCTCGCCCCAGATACTGCCACTTCACCGAGGGTATCCGCCGCATATGCGCCAAATCCCTCCAGCGCCGCAAGAACCGCCGGCTTGGAGCGGTCAGACAGCTTTAACACATGTCCGATTGACGACGATGGTGAATAAAACCGGATCGTCTCACGCTCATAGCCGAGCTTTAGCTGTTCCTCTAAGATCATGTCGCATAAATATTCTTTTAATGCCGTATAGTCCGCTTCATCCTGCCGATTCATTCTTAGTAATCTTCCTCTTCCAGACCTTCGCTGATATCGTTCTTCGGCTTCTCAAGACCTTCGATCTTGATGTTATGCTTCTCTGCGTAATCCCAGAGTGCCGCATGAATTGCCTCCTCTGCGAGAAGAGAACAGTGTACCTTTACAGGAGGAAGTCCGTCAAGCGCCTCCATAACTGCCTTGTTCGTGATCTGCAGCGCCTCGTAAATGGTCTTGCCCTTTACAAGCTCCGTTGCCATACTGCTGGTTGCCACAGCAGCGCCGCAGCCGAATGTCTTGAACTTGCAGTCACGGATAACCTGGTTCTCATCAATATCGAGATACATACGCATGATATCGCCGCACTTTGCATTTCCGACGGTGCCGACACCGCTTGCGTCCTCAATCTCTCCTACATTTCTCGGGTGCTGAAAATGATCCATAACCTTTTCACTATACATAACATATACCTGCTTTCTTTTTTATATTATTTGTTTTTCTTGATGAAATCCTCGTACAGCGGAGACATCTCTCTTAAGTGGTTCACAATCTCTTTTAAGTTGTCAACGACGTAGTCCGCATCCTCCATCGTGATCTGGTCGCTGATGGTCAGACGCAGAGAACCGTGTGCAATCTCATGCGGCAGTCCGATTGCCAGAAGTACATGGGACGGATCCAGGGAACCGGATGTACATGCAGAACCGCTTGATGCGCAGATTCCCTTGGAATCCAGAAGAATCAGCATGGACTCTCCCTCTACGAACTGGAAGCTGAAGTTCACGTTGTTCGGCAGACGCTTCACACGGTCTCCGTTTAACTTTGCATACGGAATCTCCTTCTCGATGCGCTCGATCAAATGATCTCTGACTTTGATCTCCTCCGCAGTGCGCTCCTTCATGTTGGCCGTAGCGATCTCTGCTGCCTTTGCAAGACCGATGATACCGGTTACGTTCTCGGTACCTGCTCTTCTGTGGCGCTCCTGTGCTCCGCCGTGGATAAAGGATTTGATCTTCACACCTTTTCTGATATATAAGAAACCGATTCCCTTCGGTCCGTTGATCTTGTGACCGCTGGTGCTCATCATATCGATATTCATTGCCTCGACATCGATCGGCACCTGTGTGTATGCCTGTACTGCATCTGTGTGGAACAGTACGCCATGCTCATGTGCGATCTTACCGATCTCAGCAATCGGCTCGATGGTTCCGATCTCGTTGTTCGCGAACATCACGGAGATTAAGATGGTGTCCGGACGGATGGCTGCGGTAAGCTCGTCCAGCTTTACCAGACCGTTCTCATCCACATCCAGGTAAGTGATCTCGAAGCCTTTCGTCTCCAGATACTCACAGGTGTGAAGAATCGCATGATGCTCGATCTTCGTCGTGATGATGTGCTTTCCTTTGGACGCATAGGCATCTGCCGTTGCCTTTAATGCCCAGTTGTCAGACTCGGAACCACCTGCGGTAAAATAGATATTCTCCGGCGTGGTGTTGATGGTCTTCGCAATGACCTCTCTGGCATCCGTGATTGCTTTCTTATTCTCAGAAGAAATGCTGTATATGCTGGATGGATTACCGAACTTCTCTGTAAAGTACGGAAGCATTGCATCAAGCACTTCCGGTTTGACCGGTGTGGTAGCTGCGTTATCCATGTAAATAAGTTTCTTTTCCATATTCTCGTACCATTTCCTTTTTTATTTCATATCATACCCATATGATATGATTTATACTAGTATCATTTTTTTTATTTGTCAACAGCAAAAATACCTGCGGGAGGTATTGTACTTCATTATATACAATTTAACGCCCGGCAGATAGCTCTGCCGGGCGTTCCCTGTAAATTTCCTAATCACTGTTCATAAATCGTGTCAAACACGCCGCCGTCCGCGAAATGCTTCGCCGACGCCTCACTCCATCCACCAAAGTGCGCAATATCCGTGAGCGCAATGTCATCCACGATCCATTTTCCGTCTGCCGGCAGTTCCGTGATGACGCGCTCCCCCGATGTACTGATATAATCGGAAAAAACATCCGGATCCGACGGGCGGTAGAAGTTCTCCGCCTCAAGCTTCTGTGCCTCTGTAGAATACAGATACTGCAGATATTCTGTGGCAACATCCCTTGTGCCACGGTCGTCGACGACCTCATCCACAAGCGCGACCGTCGGCTGGCAGAGAATCGAAACGGACGGAACCACAATTTCATACTCGCCCGGGTGCTCCTCCAGCGATAAGAACGCCTCATTCTCCCAGGCGATCAGGACGTCTCCCTGTCCGTTCTCCGCAAATGTGGTCGTCGCGCCGCGCGCCCCCGAATCCAGCACCAGCACATTGTGATAAAGCGTTTTCATATTCTCGGTAATCTCTTCCTCACTCTGCCCCTGACTCTCAAAATAGTACCATGCCGCCAGATAATTCCAGCGCGCACCGCCGGACGTCTTCGGGTTCGGGGTGATGACGCCCACGTCCTCCAGGAGCAGATCATCCCAGTCCTCAATGGACTTTGGATTGCCTTTCCGCACCAGAAAAACAATCGTTGAGGTGTACGGAGAACTCTCCTGTTCAAACTCATCTGCAAAGCCGTCCTCGATCAGTCCCGCATCTGCGACTACCTGCACATCCCCCTCCAGTGCCAGCGTGACCACATCTGCTTCCAGACCGTTTGCAACCTCAAGTGCCTGCTTGCCGGAGCCGCCATGTGACTGGATGACCGACACATCCTGTCCGATCTGCTCCTTCCAGTGTTCCGCAAACAGCGCATTGTACGCCTCGTACAGCTCTCTGGTCGGATCGTACGAAACATTCGTAATCTCCACTTTCTTTGCATCCGCAGTATCTGCTGCCGTCTGCCCGCAGCCGCCCAGGATTCCCACTGCAAGGGATACTGTGAGAAATGCTGCCATGACTTTTCTGCCGTTTCTGTTCTTTTTTTCCATACACTACCTCTTTTCCTATAGAGAAAGAAGGCTCAAAGACGCAGTTCCCTGTGCTTTGAACCTTCCGTTATACGGTCAGTTCTTACTTTGTCTCGCCGCCCTCTACCACAAGCGTATCCTCGTAGTCACTGCCGTAAGTGTCAGCCAGTGTTGCCTCGTAATCTGCGTGGAAGAAATTCTCCTCGCCGAGTGCCTTGATCTCCTCATTGATCCAGTCTAATACGGTCGTGTTGCCCTTGCTGACTGCCGGCGCAATTGTATCTGTGCTTCCAAGCTCCGGTATACCTACGGTATAGCCCGGGTTCTGAAGAGCAAATGCAATAACCTCTGTGTTATCGTTTGCCCATGCAACACCGTTTCCGTTCTCAAGCGCTGTCTTTGCTGCCGCATAGGAATCATATTTCTGTAAGGTCAGATCCGGATAGTTCTCGGTCAGGTAGGTCTCTGCTGTTGTACCGGAAATCACGATCACCGGATCATCCGCTGTCAGATCATCCAGACTCTCAACCACTGCAGAATCCGGAGAAATCACACCGAGGGATACGTTCATGTACGGGAGTGCAAAATCAACTTCCTCCTCGCGCTCCGGTGTCACGGTAAAGTTAGCCAGAATGACATCTACTTTTCCGGTCTGTAAATACTCAATACGGCTTGCGGCCTCGGTGGAAACGAAGTTCACATCCACGCCGAGATCCTCTGCCAGACGGTTTGCAAAGTAGACATCATATCCCTGATACTCTCCGTTCTCATCCACATAGCCAAATGGATTCTTGTCGGAAAATACACCGATGTTGATTGTGCCGCTCTCCTTGATCTCGTCTAAGGTGCGGTATACCACATCTGCGGATGCATCGCCTGCGGCTGCCTGTGTATCTGCGGTAACTCCTGTCTGCGCATCACTGCTGCTCTCCGCTGCATCTGTATTGCCACAGCCTGCCAGCATTGCTCCAGTTAATGTCAGTGCTGTAAACAGTGCCAGTCTCTTCGTTAATCTTTCTTTTTTCATAATATTGTCCTCTCTTTCTATTCCAAACTTCCATCGAAGCTTCAGAATCAACCTTTTGTGCCGCTCTCTAGTCGCGGACTGCCTCAAATTCAAATGTGTGCAGAAACTTTTTCGCACGCTCTGTCGTCGGATGGGTAAAAAATTCATCCGGCTTTCCTTCTTCCACAATCTCTCCCTGGTCAATAAAGACCACACGGTCTGCAACCGCCCTTGCAAAGGACATCTCGTGTGTGACGATCACCATAGTGCTTCCTGTCTTAGCAAGCTCTAACATCGTATCCAGTACCTCGCGCACCATCTCCGGATCAAGCGCTGCGGTCACCTCATCGAACAGCATAATCTCGGGGTGCATCATCAGTGCACGCACGATCGCAACACGCTGCTTCTGACCGCCGGAAAGCTGTCTCGGAAAACTGTCACACTTGTCGATAAGCCCTACTTTTTCCAGAAGCTGTTTTGCCTCGGAAACGGCATCCTCCCTGCTTCTCTTCTGCACCTTAAGCGGCGCCAGGATCACATTTTCCAGGATCGTCTTGTGTGGAAAAAGCTCGTAGCTCTGAAATACCATCCCGACCTTCTGGCGGATCCCGGCGATATTCTTCGCCTTTCCGTCGATGGTCTCGCCTCGGAGTGTAATGCTTCCCTCCTGTATCGGCTCTAAGGCGTTGATACATCGAAGCAGTGTGCTCTTACCGCATCCGGATGGTCCGATGATAACCACAACCTCTCCTTTGTGGATGGTCAGGCTTAGATCCTTTAAGATCTCATTTCCCTCGTAGGACTTTTTGATATGTTCAATTTTTAACAATTCTTCTGCTTCTGCCTTCATATCAGTTACTCCATTTCTTTTCCAGATGTCCCGCCAGCATACTGATCGGCCAGCATGCCAGGAAATACAGTACAAACACGGTTCCGTACAGTCCGAACGCCGCATTCGGCGATGCCATACGGTTTGCCTCGATGATCTGCTGTGTCACCTTTAACACCTCCACCACACCGATCATCATCACAAGGCTTGTCGTCTTAATCATACGGGTGACCAGGTTGATCGACAGCGGGATCAGACGCCGCAGGGTCTGCGGGATAATAATGTAAAAATAAATCTGACTTCTCGTCATTCCAAGCGCTGCACCACTCTCATACTGGTGCTTCGGGATACTGATTAACGCGCCGCGCACCAGATCTCCCATCTCTGCGGTTCCCCAGAATGTAAATACGATTACCGATGCAAACTCCGCCGATAAATTCCAGCCAAACATCCGCGTCGTTCCGAAAAACACGAGAAACAGCAGTACCATCTGCGGCATGATGCGGACAATCTCCAGATACACTCTTGTCACTGCTTTTGTCACCGGATTCTTCCATGTCATGACGATGCCGAGCAGAATGCCGAGCGGAATACTGATGACCACGGAGATCAGGCTGATCCTAAGGGCGACCCACAGACCGCCCAGAAGTCTTATCATGTTCTTGCCCTTAAACAGGACACTAATTCCCAAATCCGGCATAGCGCAGCCTCCTCTCTAACAACGTTCCAAGGATGGATACCGGAAGTAAAATAATCAGATAAAATACCACCAGTAAGAACAGGCACTCCGCTGTCTTATAGTAAAGCCCGATCAGGTCTTTTGCTGTAAACATCAGATCCATCAGACTGATTGCTGAAAACACACTCGTCTCTTTTAACAGGAAGATCACATTCGCCACAAATGCCGGCACGCTGATGGATACCGCCTGCGGCAGAATGACATAGACCACTGCCTGCTTCTTCGTCATGCCAAGGCTTAACGCGCTCTCCATCTGGATCGGCTCAATCGCCTCGAGTCCGCTGCGGAATGCCTCCGCCATATAGCTGCCTCCCAAAAGTGCCAGACCCGCCACGCCGCAGACATCCGCGGAGATGGAAAGTCCCACCTTCGGCAGTCCGAAATAGATAAAAAAGAGCTGCACCAGAAGCGGTGTGTTGCGGAACAATTCGATATATATTTTTACAATCTGTCTCGCCACCGGTATCTTATAATGTACAATCAGCGCACATATAAGACCAATGATGATTGAAAATGCAATTCCCATCCAGCCGATCCGGAGTGTCAGCCACATGGCTTTCTGATACAGCGGCAGGTATTGCGAGATAACTTCCCAGTTCACATTTTCACATCCTATCTTATTTCTTATTATTCCTAGCTGCTTTATATGATATAAGAAATATACTCCTACTTTATATATATGTCAAGTAGGAAATTAAATAATTTCTTTTTGTTCTAAAAAAGAAACAGAAGCATTCTGTGTCAGAGAATCCTTCTGTTTTGTTCTGTTACTCTATTTCTATATTCTATGCAGTTTTAATATTATGCTTTCCGGATGCCGTCGTTCATGCTTCCCATCCGGTATCCGCCGAGATCGAGTGTCACATAGGTAAAACCGATCTCCTTGCATGCCGCATTGACCTTCTGGTAAAAATCGTCTGCAAACATTTTTGCAAAATCCTCCGTGCCGATCTCGATACGGGCAATCGTGTTCGTTCCGCTCTCGTGAATCCGCACGCGCACCTGATGAAATCCGGCATCCAGCAGAAGCTGCTCCGCGCGGTCCACCATGCCAAGGCGCTCCTCGGTGATCTCCTCCCCGTAGACAAAGCGGGAAGAAAGACATGCAAACGACTGCTTATTCCATGTCGGAAGCCCCAGCCCGTGGGAGAGTTCGCGGATCATGCTCTTGTTCATCCCCGCCTCGCGCAGCGGACTAAGCACGGAAAGCTCGGCAACCGCCATCAGTCCCGGGCGGTAATCGCCGTTGTCGTCCAGATTGGACGCCTCCGCCACGTAGGGGATGTCGTACTCCTTTGCAATATCCCAGATCTTTGTGAAAAGCTCCTTCTTGCAGAGGTAGCAGCGGTTGGTCGGATTATGGGAAAATCCCTCAATCTGCAATTCCTCCGACTCCACCACGATATGTTTTATGTGCTCCTTCTCACAGAATGCTTTTGCCTCTCTTAATTCTCTCTCCGGAAAGGAACAGGAGCGAGCCGTCACTGCGACCGCCCCGTCTCCCAGCACGTCATGTGCCACTTTTAATAAGAATGTCGAATCCACACCGCCGGAAAATGCAACAACCATCTTCCCTTTTTCCCGGATCGACTGTTTTAATGCTTCCATTTGTTCCATCGTATTCTAAACCCGCTTTCTTCCATTTTAATTACACAAACGGATTGTAAAAACGGCTTCCGTTGCTGAAGGTAATCATCAGTGCCACCGCGGAAAATGCCGCCGTCACAATCAGCACCGCATAGTCTGCCGCCGCCAGCGGCTTTCCCATATACCAGGTGCGCTTCTTGTGCTTTCCGAACCCACGGAGCTCCATCGCATTGCTGACCACGTCGATGCGGTCCATGCTGGAGAATACCAGCGGGAAAATGATCGCCGCCACGTTCTTGATGCGGTCGCCGAGCTTCGCCTTGCCAGACATCTCAATTCCCCTCGCCTCCTGGGCGTGCTTGATTTTTGCAAAATCATCCTGCACATCCGGAATATACCGGAGCGCAATCGCCACGGAGTAACCGATCTTGTAGCTGACACCAACACGGTTTAAAGAAGCGGCCAGTTCGCTCGGATTCGTTGCCACGATAAACATGAACACCGCTGGAATGACCGTCAGGTATTTTACCATCACGTTGAACTCATAAAACAGCTGCTCTTTTGTCAGCGTGTAATGTCCAAACAGATGCACTATCGGCGTCTCCGTTCCGTAAATCTTCGTCCCCTGTCCCGGAGAAAAGAAGAAAATGGCGATGAGATTGATCACCAGAAAAAACATGATGAACTTGAATACCGTACCGACCTGCTTCCACTTCGTCTTCGACATGGCAAAAATAATCAGGCTGCACACAAGCATGACCAAGAGCACCCGCGTATCGTAGGAGATCATGCTGGTGATCGACCACAGGAGGAAAAACAAAAGCTTTGTCACCCCGCTCAGACGGTGAATCCATGTGTCTTTTTCTTCATATGATAATACGCGCGACATTATGCTTCCTCCTCTCTTTCCGCCGCTCTCATCTGCCGCTCGTAGCCGATAAAGCGCTCCACGAACTGTGTCGGCTCTGCAATGCCGCAGCGCACCGCCAGATCGTAGAGAGATGTTTTCTTCAAATAGGCACGATCCGCCACCGCGTCATCCGTGAGTACCGCCGCCGGAGCGGTATCTGCCAGAAGCCTGCCGTCAGCAATCACGACCGCGCGGTTCGTATACTCTAACATGAGATGCATGTCATGTGTGATCATGATGATCGTAATGCCGTACTCCTCATTCAGCTTCTTTAAAAACTCCATGATCTCCGTATAATGTCTGTAGTCCTGTCCCGCCGTCGGCTCGTCCAAAATCAGCACCTGCGGATGCAGCACGAGGATCGAAGCGATCGTCACGCGCTTCTTCTGACCGAAGCTTAACGCGGAGACCGGCCAGTTGCGGAACTGGTAGAGGCCGCAGATCTTTAAGGTTGCATAGACCCGCTCCTTAATCTCCTCCTCGGGCACGCCGCGCACCGCAAGTCCCAGCGCCACCTCACCATAGATCATCGGTTTGCTGATCATCTGATTCGGATTCTGCATGACAAGTCCGATCTTCTCGCCGCGCTCCTTGATCGACCAGTCTGCAATGTCCTCGCCGCCAAACAGAATCCGCCCCTGACCGGGCTTTAAAAAGCCGCAGATGAGATTCGAGAGCGTCGACTTTCCGGCACCGTTCTTGCCAACAATCGCCAGCATCTCGCCCTTTTGTACCTGCATATGGATGTCGGTTAGAATCGGCGTTCTTCCGTCATAGGAAAAAGCAAGATTCTCCACCGAGAGGATGACGTCATCCCCCGGCTTTTTCTCCGGCAGTGCAACCTTCTCGTTCCAGCGGCACAGCGCCTCCTTATAACCGGACAATTCCATCGTCTCCACATGCGCCGGATGCGTCTCGGGACGTATCTCGCATCCCGCATGCTTAAGCGCCGTGATGTAGAGTGGCTCGCGGATTCCCTCCTCCGCCAGTACATTGGCTGCCAGAAGTTCATCCGGCGTCGTATCCGCCACGATCTTTCCCTCACCGACGACGATGATGCGGTCCACATCCCGGTACAGTGCATCTTCCAGACGATGCTCAATAATCAGGATCGTTGCCCCTTTTGCCTTCTGCAGCTCATCGATCAAAGCGATCGTGCGCTTTCCCGTCGCCGGGTCCAGATTGGCAAGCGGCTCGTCAAAAAGCAGAATTTCCACATCGCAGACCAGCACGCCCGCCATGGATACGCGCTGCTTCTGTCCACCAGACAGCGCCCCCGGCGCGTGATCGAGCAGGTCTTTTACATCCACAGCGTCCGCCGCTTTGTCCACGCGCCCGCGCATCTCGTGATATTCCACTCTGTCATTCTCCAGCGCAAATGCGATATCCTCCGCCACCGTAAGCCCGATGAACTGACCGTCCGTGTCCTGCAAAACCGTACCCACAGACTTCGACAGTCCAAAAATACCAAGCTTTGCGGGATCCTCGCCCTTAATGCGGTAAGTCCCCGTGATGTCTCCGGCATAGGAAAACGGCACAAGCCCGTTGATGCAGTGCGCCAGTGTCGACTTTCCGGAACCGGACGGTCCGACAATCAAAACCTTCTCCCCCGGATAAATGGCGAGATTGATGTCCTTTAGCGTCGGTTCCTTCTGGGAACGATATTTAAAAGAAAAATTCTGAAATTCTATGATCGGTTCCATTCCGAAATCCTCGTCTTCCTCTCTTGTGGTACTTCCCGACTATTATACTTGATAATAATTCCAAATGGAAGAAAAAGTGCGCGGAACCGGTCACATTTTGCACCCCGTCTCCGCGCACTCTGTCTGCTTCTGTCTTTCTGCTGCTGCCGGAATCCGCCTAGTCCTCCTTGGAGAGACTGGACGATTTTGCTCCGATCTTGGAGTATCCTGCTGCGATCAAAGTACCAAGAATACCAATAATAATCACGTTTCCAAGGCATGCCCATGCACCCTGTGCAAATACCTTGTTGGCAGGCTCTGCGTAGATCACAATGTCAAGTACCGGCGCAACGATCACCCATGCAGCGAGGTTGGCAACAACCTGCACAACGTTGAACAGCACGATCTGTTTCTTCTCGAATCCGCCGTCCTTGATCGCATATTTTGCAGCGAAAAGTCCGACCAGAATACCGAATACCGCATCTGGGAATACCCAGCTCCACCATACGCTTCCATAAAACAGTGCATCACCGATTGCATGTCCCAGAAGACCGACAATACCGCCGACTACCGGACCGAATACGGCTGCAAGGAATGCGAGCAATGCCGCTCTCGGCTGTAATGCGGTGTTCGGGATAAATCCCAGAGGGATCTGTACCTCTGTCAGCGCAACGAACAGCGCGGTGCCAATACCGGTTGCAACAACTTCCTTAATACCAAACTTCATTTTCATAACAAAGTCCTCCTCTCATTTGTATCTGCACTGTAGTATAACACACACTTTTCCGATTTACCAGATAGAATTTATTCCTGTCATACCTTTTTACCAGAGCTTCAGCACGCCGATTGCCGTCTTCATAAACTTGTACTTCACCGTCTCAAGTTCTCCCGCCGCCGCTTTTAACTCCCTGCGGATCTCGATATGCTGCGGACAGTGCT
>OIDQ01000407.1_pt1 | contig 21727 bp, 13 predicted proteins | sample 1581511 | NCBI WGS metagenome assembly OIDQ01 (sample SAMEA3882526, study PRJEB24775) | human gut metagenome | biome: human-associated habitat; feature: intestine environment; material: feces | place: Netherlands | collected 2009/2010
GTCCAGCCGAATTCAGCCAGGCTCAGTCAAGCCGGGCATCACACAGCCGCCGCATCGCAGGTCGCACCTCGCGCTCCTCCTCGCCACTGAACAGCACCACCAGATAGTCGCCGGCACGCAGCCGCGTATCGCCATGCGGCACGATCTGCCGTTCGCCGCGACGCAGGCCAATCACCAGACAGCCGTACGGCCAGCGCACGTCACGCATCAGCTTGCCGTCCGCGGTCGCGCCCATTTCCACAGGCAGTTCCATGATGCCGTTGTCGATGCGATTGGCGATTGCCGTCGTGCCGCCTTGCGCGCGCATGTACCGTTCCAGCAGCTCGCCGTAGATCGGTTTCGTACGCAGCAGGTCGGAGACGAGCAATGCGATGAACGCGACGGCGGCGACCGGCAGCATGTGCGTCAATGTGCCGGACATTTCCACGGCCAGCAGAATCGACGTGATCGGTGTTTTCACGGACGCGGCCAGCGTGCCCGTCATCACGCATACCGCGAAAATCGCCACGGAATCGGACGGCAGGTTGCCGAACTGGTGCAACGTCTCGCCGCAGATACCGCCGGCGAGCGAACCCACCGCGAGAATCGGCATGAAAATGCCGCCGGGAGCGCCTGAACCGAAGCTGGTGGAGGTGAACAGCACTTTCGCCACGAACAGCACGCACAGCATGCCCAAGCCGACGCGCGCATGCTCGGCCATGGCGATCAGGTTCGAGCCGCCGCCGAGCACGTCAGGCAGCCAAATGCCGATTGGCAGCGCGAGTGCGATCGCGATCAAAGGGCGGCTCCATGCGGGAAGCTTGCCGTACAGCGTTTGGAAGCCGAGCAGCGAACGGTTCATCAGCGAACCAACCAAACCGGCCACCAATCCCAGCGGAATCAGCCACCCGTATTCGCCGAGCGGCAGTTGGCCGATGGTGCCGAAGTCAAGCACCGGACGCAGGCCGAAACAGTATTTCGATACGAAATCGGCGGTCAGGGACGCGGCGGTGGCGCCCATCAGAATCGCGGGCGAAAAACTGCGATGCACCCCTTCCAAAGCGAACATCATGCCGGACAGCGGTGCGCTGAACGCGGCGGACAGGCCGGCCGCGGCACCGGCGGTGACCAGATAATGCTCCTGCACGTCCTCACGTTTCTTGCCGCGCAGCCGGTGCGATAGGAACTGCGCGCCCGATGCGCCGATTTGGATGGACGGTCCTTCGCGGCCGAGCGAGAGGCCGAAGAGCGATCCGAGCAGGCCTCCGATGAAGCGAACCGGCAGAATCGTCTGCCATCGCATTTTCAGGCCGCAGATCACCACGCCGTTGGTTTGCGGAATGCCGCTGCCGCCGGCCATCGGCTCTTTTTTGACCATCCATGCGATGGCGAGCGCGGCTGCGATTGCGGCGAGCGCCCACGGTGCGACCAGCCACGGGGTTTCGCGGATGCGCGCGTAGATCCAGCGCGCGGTGTCGGTGCCGTATTCGATGCCGAGACGGTAGAGGACGACGAGGAAGCCGGAAATCAGGCCGACGAGAATGCCGGCAGCGGCCATCTTCCATTTCAGGTGGTCGAATCGCGGGACCAGTTTGCTGAACCTGTCAAACCTGTCGAACCTGTCGTTAGGCGGCATTGCAGTCATCGCACTCCCCTTTTCCGTTCCTCCGCCGCGCACCCCGTCGGTGTGTATGCGGTGTGCATCATACGCGCACGCCATCGCACGCACCATACGCAAAGTGCCGGCAGGCACAGGCCCACCGGCACTTGTCATTGACGTTCGTTACCGACGTTCATATCGACGAATCAGCCGAATCAGCTTCAGTCGATCAGCGAGTTGATCTGGATGATGTGGTCGCGCTGCGGGCCGGTGCCGATCACGGAAATGCGGCAGCCGGACAGTTCCTCAAGACGCTTGACGTAATCCTGGCAGGTCTTCGGCAGATCGTTGAAGTCATGGACCTGGGAAATGTCCTCGTCCCAACCCGGCATGGACTCGTAAATCGGCTTCGCGGCGGCGAACTCGGCCTGGTCGGTCGGCATATCGTCGCGACGCTCGCCGTTGACGTCGTACGCCACGCACAGCGGGATTTCCTTGAGGCCGGTGAGCACGTCGAGCTTGGTGAGCACGATGTCGGTCAGGCCGTTGACCTGGGCCGCGTAACGGTTGACGACCGCGTCGAACCAACCGCAGCGACGCGGGCGACCGGTGGTCACGCCGTACTCGTGGCCTTGGGCGCGCAGCCATTCGCCGTCCTCGCCGAACAGTTCGGTCGGGAACGGGCCTTCGCCCACGCGGGTCACATACGCCTTGGAGACGCCGATCACGCGGGTGATCTTGGTCGGGCCAACGCCGGTGCCGGTGCAGGCGCCGCCGGCGGTCGGGTTGGAGGAAGTCACGAACGGGTAGGTGCCGTGGTCCACGTCGAGCATGGTGGCCTGGCCGCCTTCGAACAGCACGGTCTTGCCCTCGTCGAGCGCCTTGTTGAGCACCAGGGAGGTGTTGGCCACGTACGGCTTCAGGCGTTCGCCGAGCTTGAGCAGCTCGTCGGTGGTCTCGTCCACGTCGATCGGGCGACGGTTGTACAGCTTGACGAGCATCTGGTTCTTCTGATGCAGGCTGGCCTCGACCTTGTCATGCAGATGCTCCGCGTTGAACAGGTCGTGCACGCGGATGCCCACGCGGTTGATCTTGTCGGCGTATGCCGGGCCGATGCCACGGCCGGTGGTGCCGATCTTGTGCTTGCCGAGGAAGCGTTCGGTCACCTTGTCGAGCACGCGGTGGTACGGGGCGATGATGTGCGCGCTTTCGCTCACCAGCAGTCGGGAGCAGTCCACGCCACGGCTTTCAAGGCCGTCGATCTCCTGGAACAGCACTTCCGGATCGACGACGACGCCGTTGCCGATGACGGGGGTGGTGTTGGGGCTGATGATGCCGGACGGCAGCAGGTGCAGTGCGTACGATTCGTCGCCGACGACCACGGTGTGGCCTGCGTTATTGCCGCCGTTGAAACGGGCGACGTAGTCGACCTTCGTGCCGATCAGATCCGTTGCCTTACCTTTGCCCTCGTCTCCCCACTGGGCACCGATCAAAACAATTCCAGGCATGTTGTTGCACCTCCGTGCGTACGCGATTCTGCCTTAAGCCTTGCGCCTAAAGCCTTACAAAGGTTACTCTTCACCCTCTACCGGGTCTGAGGGATGCTCACGGCTCCGGACCGACCGTAATCGGATTGCAACCGGTCCGAAAAACAGACCAGAAAACGCCCGAAAACAGTTCGAAAGACCGTTGGCTAGTTCAGCGCGCGCCCGGCACTGCCGAGCTGCTTGCATGCTTCGACCACACGCGCGGCCATCGCGGATTCAGCTTCACGACCCCAGGATCGCGGATCGTACAGCTTCTTGTTGCCCACCTCACCGTCGATTTTGAGCACCGAATCATAGTTGGAGAACATGTGACCGGCCACCGCACGGCTGAATGCGTACTGCGTATCGGTGTCGATGTTCATCTTCACCACGCCGTAGCTCACGGCCTGCGCGATCTCCTCCGGCGCGGAGCCGGAACCGCCGTGGAACACCAGGGCGAACGGCTTACCGGGAGCGACATCCAGCGAGTGCGCGGGGTCGGGCATTTCGCCGGCCTTGATCGCGAGCGCGACCGTGGTCTGGATTTCGTCGAGCAGTTCGGGGCGCAGTTTCACCACGCCCGGTTTGTATGCGCCGTGCACGTTGCCGAAGGTGAAGGCGGCCATGTAGCGTCCGCGCTCGCCGAGGCCGAGTCGTTGCGCGACGGTGATGCCTTGCGCGGGCGTGGAATACAGTTTGTCATTGATTTCGGCGCTGTGCCCGTCTTCTTCGCCACCGACCGCGCCGATTTCGATTTCCAGCACGGTGTGCGCGGCTTGGGATTTGTCGAGCAGTTCTTCTGCGATGTCGAGGTTTTCATCCAGCGGCACTGTGGAACCGTCCCACATGTGTGACTGGAAGGTCGGTTCCTGACCGTGCTTCACCTGTTCGACTTCATGGTCGAGCAAGAGGCGCACCCATTCGTCCAAATACTGTTTGGCGCAGTGGTCGGTGTGCAGGGCGATGGTGATGTTGGGGTATTTCGCCGCGACTTCGTACGCGAAGGCTGCGAAGGCAAGCGAGCCGGTGACGCGGTCGTTGACGCGTTGCCCGGAGAAGTAGGCGGCGCCGCCTACGGAGACTTGGATGATGCCATCGGATTCCGCCTCGGCGAAACCCTGGAGTGCGGCGTTCAGGGTCTGCGTGCTGGTCACATTGATCGCGGGATAGGCGTAACCGCCGCGGCGTGCGGCGTCCAGCATTTGCGCATAACGTTCCGGCGTTGCAATAGTCATGCCTCCATTATCGCCCAACCCTATCCCACTTGTCATGTGACAACATTCGCCATCTTTCCTTTCCGTTTTCCCGACCGTCCGCTCCATATCCAGGTCGCCCGCCCCACTAGAGCCATATGCCGAGCGTTTTCGTCTCATATCCCGACACTTGCGGGACCGACCAATAAACATGGCGAAACCATTGCGATCGTTCCATCGGAAGTCATAGAATGTCCACCGGATCGCGCGACGAAGAGCCCAACCGGGTGTTCCCGCACGGGCATGCCGCCGCACGTAGATGTTGCGACCAATACCCGCGAGGAGGCTTGATGCACCAGGTTTTCGCCATCTTCCTTCGAGACGTGAAACGCATTCTGAAGAACCCCGTGGCGCTCGTCGTCACGCTGGGTGTGGCCATCATCCCATCACTGTACGCATGGTGCAATATCCTCGCCAACTGGGACCCGTACGCGAACACGGGCAACATCCAAGTCGCTGTGGCGAACGAGGACAAGGGCACAACCTCCACGCTGGTCGGCCATCTCGACGCTGGCCAGCAGACCGTCAACCAGCTTAAGAAGAACCATCAGCTCGGCTGGCGTTTCGTTCCCAAGCAGCAAGCCATCGAAGGCGTGGAATCCGGCAAATACTATGCGGCGATCGTACTGCCGGAAGACTTCAGCTCCAGACTAATCGGCACCGTCACCGGTAAAGGCGACCGACCGTCGATCACGTACTACATCAACGAAAAGCTGAACGCGATCGCGCCGAAAATCACCGATACGGGCGCGACCACGATCGACGAGCAGATCAACACCACTTTCGTTTCCAGCGTGGCCGACGCCGTGGCAAAGGAAGTGAAGGAGGCAGCGGGAGAAACCACCGGCAGCGTGAAAAGCGCGCAAAGCGACGTCGTCAACGATCTGACCGACACCATCAACCAGCTCGAAACCGTCCAACAGCAGCTGCGCGACACCCGTTCCACGCTCGACAAGGCCCTCACCACCATCGATTCGGCCAAACAGTCCAACATCGCGCTCGCCTCGGAAATCACCAACTCGCTTGACACCGTCGGCAAGGCGTCCGACTTGCTGAGCGAGACGCGCACACAAACCGAACGATTCTCGAACACGCTGGTCGGAGCGCTCGACAACGGCAGCACGCAACTGTCCGGCCTGCAGGTCAACGTGAGCAATGCCACCGGCACCGTGCTCAGCGGACTGAACACCACGCAGGACGCGCTCGACCAAGTGTCCAGCACCATGCATCACGTCAACACCACCACCGGCAATGTGCTCGACGACGTGGAGAAGGCGTTGCAGGCCAGCCAGCTGGATCCGAACAGCCAAACGTATAAGGATCTTTCCGCGCAGCTCGCCGAAGCCCGCAAACAGCTGACGTTCCAGCAGCAGCGCATCGACGCCTTCGATCAGGACACCACGGCTGCGATCAACGCGGGGAAGAACACCGCGAACGGGTTCAACGACGATGTCACCACGCTGGCGAAGAACGGCACGGCGTCGATGGCGAGCGCACGCACGACCATCACCGGCACGGTCATGCCGAATCTCAACACCGGGCTCGATACACTCAGCCTGGCCAATGGGTCGCTGTCCGGCACGCTTACCACGCTGCAAAGCACGCTGGAACAGGGCAACGGGCTGCTCGACCAGTTGTCGCGCACCGTGACCCAAACGAACACCACCATTGCTGGCACGCAGACACAGCTCGCCAATCTCGCCAAACAGCTCAACACCACGCGCACCGATGTGGCCGCGTTGAGCAGTTCGGCGATGTTCCAGCAGCTTTCCCAAGCGCTCGGACTTGACGCGAGCGAGGTCGGCTCGTTCGTGGGCGAGCCGGTGCATTTGGACGAACAGGTCCTCTACCCGGTCAAAAACTATGGTTCCGCGGTCACGCCGTTCTACACGAATCTTGCGCTGTGGGTCGGTGGATTCGTGCTCGTCGCGATCTACAAGCTTGAAGTGGACCGCGATGAGAAGATCCGCATGTACACGCCACGCCAAGGCTATATGGGCCGTTGGCTGCTGTTCGTCACGGTCGGATTCCTGCAGGCGATCATCGCCACGATCGGCGATCTCGCGCTGGGCATCCAATGCGAGCATCCGTTCCTGTTCATCCTCGCCGGCATTTTCGCCTCGTTCGTCTACGTGAACATCATTTACGCGCTCGCCGTGGCGTTCCGGCATATCGGCAAGGCCGTCGCCGTGATTCTGGTGATCATCCAGATTCCGGGCGCGGCAGGCCTCTACCCCATCGAGATGATGCCGGAATTCTTCCGCCGTCTGAAACCGTTCCTACCGTTCACCTACGGCATCAACGCGATGCGCGGGCCGATCGGCGGCATGTATGCCAACCATTATTGGATCGACATGCTCTCGCTGTTCTGGTATCTGCCTGTGGCGCTGTTCATCGGCTTGGTGGTCCGCAAGCTGGCGTTGAACCTCAACCGCCTGTTCGACAACCGTCTGGCGGACACTGATCTGATGATCACCGAACATAACGAAGGCACGGTGGAACCGTTGCGGCTCACCGAGACCGCGCAGCAGATCGCCGAGGAGTTCCCCGAACTCGCCCGCAGACGGGCGATTCATTTCTTCCGCCTGTACCCGCGCCTGGTGCGTTGGGGATTCCTCGCGCTGGCGGTACTGCCGTTCGTGTTCCTGCTATTGCTATTCATCACGCGCATGAAGCTCGCCATGCTGCTCGGTTGGATCATTTCGATCATCGCCATCGACACGTATCTCATCGTGGTGGAGTATCTGCGCGAACGGTATGCGAATTATCTGGGCGAGGAAGCGATGAGTGCGGAAGAGTTCCGCAGCGCGATCCTGCACGAGAACCTGCTGTTCCGGCCGGGCATGCATTACAAGCCGATGCATGCCGTACGTACGAGGCTGTATGAGGCTGCGCATGGTGGTTCGGCCGGACATGCGCCTGAACATGCGGCTGAGTATGCGGCTGGAAACACGGACGGAAATGCTGGCAGGAGTCTGCGTGAGGAGGGGAACGAACAGTGAAAATGATCTGGGGCATCTTCAAGCGGGACATGTGCCATGCCACCCGCAACGTGATCGCCGTGATCGTCTCGATGGGCCTGGTGGTGGTGCCGGCGCTGTACGCCTGGTTCAACATCGCGGCCAGCTGGGACCCCTACGGCAACACCAAGGCATTGAAGGTCGCCGTGGCCAATAACGACAAGGGTTACAAGTCGGATCTCATACCGGTGCGCGTCAACGTGGGCGAAACCATCATCAGCACACTGCACGCCAACGACCAGCTGGACTGGCAGTTCGTGAAAAGCGACAAGGCAATCGACGGGGTGAAATCCGGCGAATACTATGCGGCGATCGTAATTCCGAAAGGTTTCAGCGCCGACATGATGACGCTGTTCTCCCCCGACATCAAACACGCGCAGCTCAAGTACTATCTAAACGAGAAAATCAACCCGATCGCCCCGCATATCACCGATCAGGGCGCGACAACCGTGGTCAACACGATCGACAAAACCTTCGCCAAAACGATTGCGCAAGTCGGACTCGACCTGGCCTCAAGCATCCTACACTATTCGCAAAGCCCGCAAATGGCCGAATACATGCGCAACCTCAACGGCAATCTCACCACCACGGCGGATACGCTGAGCGGCGCATCGCAGCAGGTGACGTCGTATTCGCAGCTGCTCGGCTCGGCGAACGACATCGTGGATTCCACGGGCAAACTGCTCGCCTCGGCGACCAAGGCGGGCAAACAGGCCCAGAACGCGTTGAAGCAAGGCAAATCAGGTGCCACGTCACTCACTTCTGCAGGTGCGAACGTCACCTCCTCGGTGAACACCGCGCTCGACCAGGTGTCAGGCGCGTTCGACCAAGTAGCTGCCAAGGTGAACAAGGCGTTCGACGCGATCGGCAAGGACTCAGACACCGCAGCCAGCCAGTTGGCAACGTTGAGCGAACAAATCTCCAGCGGCGAATCGCTGTACGACACGTACATCACAAGCCTCAACCACATGCGCGAATCGGTGGAACAACTACCGGACAGTGATTCCGCGAAACAGGCGCTGCTGGAAGCCATCGACCGGGAGATCACGCTGCTGGAAGCCGCCAAAGGCGATTCGCAGAAGCTCGCGCAGCAGCTGAAAGACGCTTCCACGCAGGTCACGCAGGATACCGCAGCCGCGGAACGCTCCCGCAAGGAGATCCTGAACCGCATCACCTCCGCGAAGCAGTCGATCAGCAATGTGCGCGACGATTACGCCACGAACGTCAAGCCGAAAATCGACGCGCTCGCCTCCACAGTCAGCACGCTGATCTCCCAAACCGACAGCATGATCACCCAGCTGAGCGGCACCGCCGACGGTCTGGACGATGTGACGGGCGATGTGGGGACGAATGTGACGTCCATCCGTTCCACGCTCGGCGCGATCGCGAAGAAACTCGACTCGTCGGCAGCGACGGTGAAGGAGCTGATCACGAAGCTGGAGACGGGCGGAAACGCCGGTGACGGCAACAGCGATGGTGGCGATGGTGGCAACGACGCCAGTTCGTCCGATTCGGGTGAATCGGACGAACTACGTGCACTGGCCACCGCCAACGCGTCCACACTGTCCACACTGATTTCCGCGCCCGTCGCACTGCATCGCGTCTCGGTGTACCCGATCGCGAACTACGGTTCGGCCATGGCGCCGTTCTATACGATCCTGTCAATCTGGGTGGGTGCGATCATCCTGTGCGCCATGCTGAAAGTGACGATTTCGGACCGCGAGAAGGCGCATGTGCTGGGCTTGGGCGACACGCTGCCGCGCATCGCCGGCCCGTCCGGCCCGGGGAACGCCTCACGTTGGGGACTGCGTCTCGACCACGAGTATTTCGGACGGTACGCGATCTTCGCGCTGCTCGCGTTGTTGCAGGGCACACTGGTTTGCCTGGGTGACATGTATTTCCTTGGCGTGCAGGCGAATCATGCGCTGCAGTTCCTTGCCGTGGGGTGGCTTGCCGCGCTCGTGTTCTCGAATATCGTGTATACGCTGACCGTGTCGTTCGGCGATATCGGCAAGGCTGTGGCCGTGGTGCTGCTGGTGATGCAGGTCGCCGGTTCGGGCGGTACGTTCCCTATCGAGACGCTGCCGAAGTTCTTCCAAATGCTCTACCCGTTCCTACCGTTCCCGCACGCCATCGATGCCATGCACGCCGCGATGGCCGAATCGTACGGCAATGAGTACCTGCTTGATATGGTGTATCTCTCCTTGTTCCTGATTCCTTCGCTGCTGCTGGGATTGGTGTTGCGCAAGCCGGTGATCCGGTTGAACAACTGGGTGAGCCGCAATCTGGAGTCCACCAAGGTGATGTGACGAGGCGGATTTGAACGGGCTGGTTTGAGCCGGTTTAGATCGGTTTCGGCTGGTACACGGTCTGGAAGTCCGATTCGGGAGAAACGGACACTCAGGGGCACCGTGCAAACCACACGTTGATCAGAGAACCGGCAACCACCAGCACAACACCGATCCAGAACGGCATGCCCAGCGCCACGCCCAACAGAAGCGTGCTAGAAGCCGTGGAAAACAGCGGAGTCGCGTACGAACCAATCGCAAGCGTTTCCATACTGCCGTGCAACATGCCGTATCCCCAGCACGCGTAGCCGCCCGAAATCGAAGCGGCGCACGCAATCAGCGCAGCATATCCACCGATGCCGGGCGCCGTGTCCGGCAAACCGTCTCCCGAAACGAAATGGATGGTCCACAGTACAACGGCCACACAGCAGAAGAAAATCGTCGTGCCGTCGTAACCGCCGGACAACGACGGCGTAAAAGTCGCATAAATCGCCCAAATAAAGGCGCCAACAAACGCGAGCACATACGGTAGGGGGTTACTGGCGATATTGTGGACCGCTTCCTGCATATCAAGGCTTTCTCCGCCAACCGCCATCGCCACACCGATGGTTGCGATCACCGCGCCAGGAATCGCTTTGGCGACCGCACCACGTTTGTGCGATACCGCTGCGGTCATCAGCACCAGCAGCGTCGGCCACAAGTAGTTGACAAGGCTGACTTCCACGGATTGCGCGTTCGTTGTGGCCAGGCCGATCGACAGCGAGATTGACGCCTCGTATGCGATGAACATGAGTCCGCCTGCGATGAGGTACTTGCATGGCGCTTCGCGGATTGGTTTCGGACGGCGCACAATGAACAGCATGACACCACCGACGGTGTAGATGAGCGCCGAACCGAGCGTGGCGCCGAACGATTCGGAGACCAGTCGCACGAGGCCGGCCATGAAGCCCCACAGGACGATTGCGAACAGGCCGATGAGTGTCGCCGCGTGTGATGTGGCATGGCCGAGTAGCGGATTGCAGGAGTTGCCGGTGGGGTGGTTTGCGCCGGAATCGGAGGGGGACTTCTGGTTCGTGTTCACGGGCTCCAGCCTACCCATCGCCCTCCACGAGTGTCCGATTCTGCAGAATCGGACACTCCTGCAACCTGCGATGCCGCGAACCCGATTACCCCCGGAACCGCACCAACAGCAGAGTCAACCACCCCATCCGACGCTGCCACACCAGCCGTATCGGCAGCCAAGTCCATGCGTCCCGCATCCACACAGCCCACGCGTCCCGCACCTCCACGGCCCGCCGACGCGCACACGTCGCCCATGACCAAATCATCCAACGTCACACCGAACATGTCGCAAAGCATCAGCAGCTTGTCACAAACGTCGCGTTCCACGCCACCATCTTGCGGTTGCATTGCGATTCGCAACCAAATTTTGCGACGCAACCGACAGTTGCGCGACGCGAAGTTGGCTTCACGGGTCTTTTACGACAATAGAAAAACCCTTGAAATTCCAACGATTCCAAGGGTTTCGAATGGAGCGGATGACGGGAGTCGAACCCGCCTTTAAAGCTTGGGAAGCTTTCGTTCTACCGATGAACTACATCCGCAAGGTGTGCCTTTTGGGCACGAGCCATTAGTCTAGCACGCAACGGATGCGTATGCGGACACAGACCGACATGCGATACCAATTTTCCGCAATATCACGGAGACTCAACCACGCGGCCGCTGCGAATAGTCGCGAGAATATCTGCCAGCCGAGCCGCCCGAATCATGCGCGGATCCATACTGCGTTCCAAATTGCGGCCCACCGGCACCAGCCATCGCAGAACGTCCGCCTTGCCGAATATCCGCCGCCGCAACGCCGCTCGTGGCATAGCCACCGGCCAAATATCCGGACTGCACGCCCTGCTGACGCATCTCCTGCCCCATCTGCATCAGCCGCGCAATGCGATCCGAGGTCGGCGGGTGCGTAGAAAACAGCTTGGAGAAGCCCTCCGCGGAGAACGGACTGGCGATCATCATCGCAGCCACCGACTGCGTGCCGGCGGTCTTCTCCATCGGCATCGCGGCTGCGCCGCCGGAAATCTTGCTCAACGCGGAAGCGAGCGCTTCCGGATCCTCCGTCAACTTGGAACCGTCTTCGTCGGCGTCGTATTCGCGTGTGCGGGAGATTGCCATCTGTATCAGCGACGCTGCGATCGGCGCCAGAATCGTGCTCAGCAGCACACCCAGCAATCCCAAGCCGCCGGACGCCGAATCGTCGCGGTCGTCACGCGAACGGCCGCCGCCGAAATACATGAGCGAGTAGCCGAGGTACGAGATGACGGTGGCCATGGCGGAGGCGATTGCGGACGTCAGAATGTCGTGGTTGTAGACGTGCATGAGTTCGTGTCCGAGCACGCCGCGAATCTCACGTTCGTTAAGCGTCTGTAGGATGCCTTGCGTGCAGCAGACCGCCGCGTGTCGTTCGTTGCGCCCCGTCGCGAACGCGTTGGGGCTCATGGTGGGGGCGATGTAGATGCGCGGCATCGGCTTACCTGCCTTCGCCGATAGCTCGCGGACGATCTTGTATAGTACGGGGGCTTCCTGCTCGCTCACCTGTCGAGCGTGCATGCTGGCGATCGCCAGTTTGTCGGAAAACCAGTAGGAGACGAACGTGGAGCCCAGGCCGATGAGAATGTAGTAGCCGAGCGTGCTTTGACTGGCGCCGGTCGCCCACCAGATGAGCATGATGACGCCCCACATCAACGCGAACAAAAGCGTTGTTTTCAAGCCATTGCAATGGCCGTGCACCTGCAATTTGCCGTTCATGTCCACCAGCCTAGGAATTCAGGCTGGGATTTTGCTGTATACAAGCTGAAGGGTGGATTTGCAACATCTAGAAACATGCCACGCAACGACGCTACAGCATCGGCCATAGACCTATCTGCGGCACGGCGAGAGTCACCCCAACTTGAAATGTATTACCCCCGCATATCCCCCGAATGCACTGCGTCGAGCGTGCCGATCAGGCTGGTCAGCAAATCGTTGCGGCCGCACGCGTTCGTCAGCACCGCCAGCACGTACGTGCCTGACTGCGACATCACCAGTCCGGCATCGTTCAGCGCGTACAAATCGCCTTCGCCGTTGATCCATCCGGCCTTCGTGTACACGGTGTCCGCATCGCCAAGGGCCGCGTGGATGCAGGAGTTCAGCGAATTCGTCATGTCTCCGGACAGCCATTGCAGCGATTCGGGCGTGATGTTCTGCACCCCCGCCGTTTGCCCGGCGAACAGGAAACCGTATCCGGCGGTCCACAGTTTGGCCATGTCGCGCGCGGAGGTGAACAGGTACCCGCCGCGATCACCCATTCTGGAAGCCGCGCCCGCCTGTTCGGCCCACGTGTTGAAGCAGTCGAGGCCATACGTTTTGTACAGCCAGTCGTAAGACGCGTTGTCGGAATTGCGCAGGACGGCGTCGACCTTTTGGTGGACGGTGGCGGACTGCGCGTCAGCGGATTGGGCCACGCTGTTCAGGTCGACGGTGCCCGTTGAGAACAGCGATATCAGGTATGGCGCCTTCGCCGACGAGGCCGAATAGATCTGTGCATCGGCGTTGTATGCGATCGTGCGGCCGGTCGTGATGTCGGCGAGCACGAATGATGCGGTATATCCGTCGGCTTCGAAAGTGGCGATTTGAGACTGCACGGCGGTCTGCGAATCGGCGCTTAGCGTGAAGCCCTGCGTTGTGATCGTGGCGCTGCCCTCGACTGCGGAAATGCCGTCCAGCGCGACCTGCGTCGGCGACGAGACGGCTTGTGTCTGCGATTGCTGCGCGCTGTTTTTCTTAAGCGCGCCCGACGTGGAGGACGTTTCCGAAGACGTTCCCGAGGACGCCGCTGCGTGGGCTTCCTCTTCGAGATGCACATCGACAAGACCCACGCCCATGGCGAAGCCGATCAGGCAGGCGATCAGCAGGCCCACGACGGACACGGAACAGCAGTACAGTGCCTTGCGCTTGACGTGTTTTCCAAAGTTCATGCCGACTTCACAACCTTAGATTTCAATGCCCGCATCCGTTTGCGATGATATTGCGCACCGCGTTTCACTGGGGTCAGCCTAGCGCATGGACCCGAACTTCGGGGGTAATAGGTCAAAACGACCGCGTACGTCCGATTCTGGAGAAACGGGCGGTTGTGCGACCGAAAACGCACGCTACGCGACCAGTCCGCCGAAAATCGACCACTAAAGCGGCAAAAACTAACGCCCCGCACGTCCGATTCAGAGGAATCGGACGTGCAGGGCGTTACTAGATTGCGTTAAAAGGCTTGGAGTTAGGGTGTCAGGAAGTCAGCACTCCCACCCTAATTCCAGCCGGCCCGATTCAGGCATGCGCCAGCGCGCGCATCTGCTCCGGGTCGATGACCTTCTTGTGCTCGCGGCCTTCCTTCGCGCCTTCGGCACGTTCGAACGCATCGACCTTCTTCCAGCCGGCGAAGTCGATCGGCTTGACACCGCGGGAAGCCAGCAGACGGTCGATGGATTCCGGATCGCGGTCAGCGGCCACGCGACCGCCTTCGGCGGCCTTGGACAGGTCCTCCAGCATGTTGGTGACGATGAGCAGCGCGTCGGACTTGGTGGAGCCGATCAGGCCGACCGGACCACGCTTGGCCCAACCGGTGGCGTACAGACGCTCACGCACCTGCGCGCCCTCGCCGGAGGCCTCCGTGGTGATGCGGCCGTCGCCGTTCGCGTTGGCCAGGTGCGCGCGACGCTCGTCGTACGCGATGCCCGGCGCGGTGGCCGGCTTGTAGCCGATTGCGTGATACACGGCCTGCACCGGGTACTCTTCGAATTCGCCGGTGCGAGTCATCTTGCCGTCCGCGGAAGTCGTCGTCTTCTCCACGCGAATCGCCTTGACCTTGCCGTCCTCGCCCAGCACTTCGACCGGAGCGGAATTGAAGTGGATGTAGTACTTGCGATCCGCCGGGTTGCCTTCGAAATCGGTGTCGCCGTCGTCTTCCATGTCCTCGGCCATCTCGCGGATGGTGAACAGCTCCTCGACCATCTGACGGGTCAGCTTGTCCTTGCCGGCCTCCTCGATAGTGTCGTCGTCCAGATCGAAGTCGTCTTCGTTGATGATCAGCTGCACGCCCGGCAGCTTCTCCATTTCGCGCAGCTCCTGCACGGAGAACTTGGCCTGAGCCACGCCACGGCGGATGAACAGGTGCAGGGTCTTGGCCTTGTTGGCCTTGATGCCTTCGTACACGTTGTCCGGAATGTCGGTGCGTTCCTTCAGGTCGTCGGCGTTGCGCATGAGCTCGCGCGCCACGTCCATGGCCACGTTGCCGCCGCCGATCACAGCGACTTCCTCGGCATCGAGCGGCCATTCGCGGGCGCCGGTCGGGTAACCGTCGTACCATTCCACGAACTTGGCGGCACCGTACACGCCGTCCAAGTCGGCGCCCGGCAGGCCGAGCGGCTTGTCTTCGACGGCACCAGTGGCGAACAGCACCGCGTCGTAACGTTCCAGCAGCTCGTCAAGCGTCACGTCCTTGCCGAATTCCACGTCGCAGTACAGGTGGATGTCCGGGTTGTCGAGGGTCTTCTCGAGCGCGGATGCGATGAATTTGATGGACGGGTGGTCGGGGGCCACGCCGTAGCGCACCAGGCCGAACGGCACCGGCAGCTTTTCGAACAGGTCGATGCGGGCCTTGGTGCCCAGTCCCAGCTCTTCGCCGAGCTTGCCCAGCTGGCGCAGGAAAATATCGGAAGAGTAGACGCCTGCGGGGCCGGCGCCGATTACAGCAATACGAAGTTCGTTGGTTTCGCTCATATGTTCCAGCCTAATATATTCCCTGCATTTCCAACAGGGGGCATACGGCACTTTCTTGCGATTCCCTTACTTGCCTCGCAACGCGCAGCCCGGCCCATGTGCCGGCGCAGGAGAACGTACAATCGCAGAAGATCACAATCGGTCCCTCACTAAAGAAGGTCCTTATCGTAAGAGGGTGGGCATATGCGCATTCACATCACGTATACCGGCGGCACCATCGGTATGGTCGAGTCACCGAACGGTCTGGTTCCGGGCGCCGATATGCGCGGCTGGCTGCACCGGCTGATTGAGGACGCGCATCTGGACCCGAGCTTGTTCTCGTTCACCGAGCTGGACCCGCTGATCGATTCGTCAAACGCGACGCCCGACAATTGGCAGACGATGGCGGACGACCTGCGCGCGCACCGCGATGACGCCGATGCATTCGTGGTGTTGCACGGCACCGATACGATGAGCTATTCGAGCGCCGCGCTGTCTTACGCGCTGACCGGTTTCGGCAAGCCTGTGATTTTCACGGGGTCGCAGCATCCGCTCGGCAAAATCGAATCGGACGCCACCGCGAACGTCACGGGTGCGCTGAACGCCGCGATGAGCGGACGTTTTCATGGCGTCGGCCTGTTCTTCGGCCATCATCTGTTCGCCGGCAACCGTGTGAGCAAATCGTCAAGCTGGGCGTTCGAAGGGTTTTCGGCGCCGTCCACCGGCCCGCTGGCACGTACCGGCACGCCGTGGCATTGGTATGCGGGCGATTCGGCCGGCTCCGGTTGCGGTTGGGCGTCGCCGCTGCCCTACTCCCGTCACGATGTGGCCGTAATCGACATGGCTCCCGGCATTTCCGCCGCGCGATTGGCCGCGATGCTCGACCCTCGTCCGGAAGCGGTGCTGTTGCGCGCGTACGGCGTTGGCAATGTGCCGAGCGACGAGCCAGGACTGACCGACGTGATCGCCGACGTGCTGCATGACGGCGTGCCTGTCGTCATCGCATCGCAATGCCAGCAGGCGGAAGTGCTGCTCGGCCATTACGAGACGGGCGACGCGATTGCCCGCGCCGGTGCGATCGGATCGGGCGACATGACGCTGGAAGCCGCATACGCGAAGATCATGTTCCTGCTGTCGCAGGGCGTGGACGCGGCCGATTTCGGCACGTGGATGCGCCGGAACATCGCTGGCGAAATCTCGCCCAGCTCGATGTAGCACGGCGCAACGCGGTTCAGCCTAGTTCCGCACGGCTCGTCGCCGCAACCGGCGCTACTCGCGGTCGAGCAGGGCGGTGAGCGCCCACAGGATGCTGACCACGTCGATCGCCTCCTGCATGAACGCGCCGATGACCACCGGAATCAGGTTGAAAGCGGCCGCGACCATGCCGATAATTGCCAATCCAAGGCCGACCAGTACCGCCTGCAGCATCACTTTCTTCGTGCGGCGGGCGATGGCGATGGCGCGCGGCACGGAGGCGATGTCGTCGTTCATGATGACCACCTGCGCCGATTCGGACGCGGCGGTGGACGTGCCGTCGGTCATGGCCATGCCGATGTCCGCAACCGCCAGCACGGGGGCGTCGTTCACGCCGTCGCCGACCATCATCGTCACCTGTCGGGTCATGGATTCGCCGACCACGCGCTGTACGACCTTGTCCCACGCCGGCTGGTTTTGGTGCGCGTCTTCCGTGGCGTTCTTGACGGCCGCGACCTTGCCTTCGGGGAAGAGTTCGGATTGCACGTCGTCGATGCCGACCTCGCCCGCGATGATGCGTGCGGAAGCCTCCTTGTCGCCGGTGAGCATGGACAGTTTCTTCACGCCGAGCCAGTGCAGTTTTTCAAGGGACGATTTCGCGTTTTCGCGCGGCACGTCACGCAGCACAATACGTGCGGCGAGCTTGCCGTCGATCGCCACGTACGCGGCCATTTCGTCCGGTTCGAGAGGTGCGAACAGCGAATTCACCTCCGGCTTCTTGGAAGCGCCGGCAGCGGTACCGGTCGCCGAATCGCCAACCGCGCTATCGGCCACAGCACCAGCCGCAGTACCGGCCGCCACCCCTGCGCCCAGCACATGCGTGAAGCCGGCCTCGTCGGCCGTCACGTACGCGAAACGACCCACGCGCACGGCATGCCCGTTCACCTCGCCGGACACACCCTTGCCCGACTGTTCCTCGATGTTCTTCACCACGGGGTAATCGCGTCCATGCCCCGGCAAATCGCGTTCGGCGCACAGCCGCTGCCCGTTCTCATAGCGCGCGTACAGTTCCTGCATGGCCTTCTGCCCGGCCGCCGCGATGCCCTTCGACAGAATGTGCACCGAGTAGCCTTCCACCACGCCGGCCATCATCAGAATGTGGTTCTCGTCGTACGGCGAGCTGTTTTCGAACGGCTTCTCGACGCGCACGACCTGCGGCTGCTTGACGGTAAGCGTGCCGGTTTTGTCGAAGAAGATATGCGATACGCGGCCCAAGTTTTCCAGCACGTCCTGCGCTTTGATAAGAATGCCCGCCTTGGCAAGGCGACCGGTGCCGGCCACGTACGCGACGGGAGCGGCGATCAGCAGCGGGCAGGGCGTGGCCAAAACCAGCACCTGCGCGAATCGCAATGGCGTGCCTGCGACGGCCCACGCGATGCCGGCAATCGCCAGCGAAAGAATGGTGAACGGCACCGCCAGCACATCGGCGGTTTTGACGACGGTCGGGCGCGATTCCTGCGCCGACGACACCAGTTCGAGGATCTTCTGATACTGCGAATCCTGCGCCAATTGCGTGGCACGCATCGTCAGCGCGGTCGATCCGTTGACCGCACCCGACAGCACGCGCGCGCCCGCATACACTTCGCGCGGCACCGGCTCGCCGTTGATATTGCTAAGATCCAACGTGGCGACGCCCGACAGCAGTTCGCCGTCGACCGGCACCGTTTCGCCCGGCAGCACGAGGATCACGTCGCCAAGCTTGACCTGGTCGACCGGAACGGTTTCGAAATGCTCGCCGGCCGCGTCGTAAGGCTTGGTTTGGGTGGTGGACTTATTCGTTTCCGCAGCGTTAGGCACATCCACACTGGCGACCTTGCGAAAGCCGTCCGCCGTCATGTCGCCCTCAGCATCACCGGCAGTACCGTCGGCCCCGGCAGCCGCCGCACGTGCACCCACGCCCGGCAACGTCACCACGTGCGCGGTCCGCGGCGCCGCATCAACCAGCGCGGTCAGGTTGCTTTCCGCCTTCGACTGTGCGAATTCCTCAATCGCCTCGCCGGAGGAAATCATCAGCACCACGGCCCACGCAGCCCAGTATTCCTGCACCGCCACCGTCGACGCGATCGCAATAACCGCAAGCAGATCCACACCGACGTGACCGTGCCGCAAATCGTCAATCATGCCGATCACCGTCACCACAATCGTGTACACGACCAGCGCGATCACGATCCACTGTCCGACGCCCGGATTGAACGGTCCGAAAGTCAGCGAGACGCCAGCGGCCTCCCACGGACGCCACGAACCCAGCAATGCCAACGGAATCGCGGCAATGATGGCGATCGGCAGCAGCGGAACTTCTTTGCAAATGGAAATGATTCTACGCATGAGAATCTCCTTACGCTCGTATCGGACGCCTTGTTAACCCATCGGCGTCCCGCCTGCGCGGACCATCGATACACGGCGTAAAAAGATATTTCCAGCATAACAGAGCATTGCGATTGCCGCGGCCGTTTGCGTGTGCTTCCGTTCGTCGCGCGTGTTCCGCGCATACGAAAAGGGCCGTGCGATTGCTCGCACAGCCCTTGTTTTCCGCCGTTTTTCGGCTTGTTCAGCGTTTTCCGCGATTACGCGGATTGCGGTTGCGACTTCGCCGTCAGCCTATCGGGTGGCAGCCACCCGTATCGCTGTCGGCATGAACGCCGCACACCGTACGTTGCCGTACGATGCCGCGCATCCGGCTTTACCACAGACCGAACGGATCGAACAGGCCACCGCCGTCGCCGTTGTTGCCGTTACCGCCATTCTGGCCGTTCTGGCTGCCGCCATTCTGGCCGTTGCCGTTATCGTCGTTGTCGTTGTTCTGCTGACGCTGTTCCTGCTTGTTGGAGGAGTTCGTCTTGGTTTCCTCCTGATCGAGCGTCACCTCAAGATCCATGGTGTTGCCGCCGCGCACAACGGTCAGCTTCACCTTGTCTCCCATGGCGGAGGCGCGCACGTAACCGAGCAGCGAGTAGTTGTTGTTCACTGCCTTTCCGTTGAACGCCACGATGGAGTCGCCGGCCTTCACGCCGGCCTTGGACGCCGGGCCACCGTCGGTCACGGCCTGCACCTGGGCGCAGCCACGGGTCACACCGTCGGCTTCGACCGTAGCGCTTTTGATGGTGATACCGAGCACCACATGCTTCACGGAACCATTGTCGATGATTTCGTTGGCCACGCGCTTGACAAGGTTCGACGGGATGGCGAAGCCAATACCAATCGAACCGGCAGTACCGGACGAGCTCGCAGTGGAGGCGATGGACGAGTTGATGCCGATCACCTGGCCGGCCGCATTAAAGGTCGGGCCGCCGGAGTTGCCCGGGTTGATGGCCGCGTCGATCTGCACGGCGTTGGTGACGATGGCGTTGTTGTCGTCATCGGTCACGGTCACCGGGCGGTTGAGCGCGGACACGATGCCGGTGGTGGCGGTGTCGTCGTAGCCGAGCGGATTGCCGATCGCCATGACGGCCTCGCCGACGGCGAGATTGTCGGAATCGGCGAATTCCGCGACTTTCAGATCGCTCGGCGGATTGTCGAGCTTGATCACGGCCAAATCGGTGGTGGTGTCGGTGCCGACCACCTTCGCGGAATAGACGGCGCCGCTGGCGAGCGTCACCTGAATCTGCTGCGCGCCGGAAATCACGTGGTTATTGGTGGCGATATAGCCCTTGTCGCTGATCACCACGCCGGAGCCCTTGGCTTCGCCGTCGCTGGTCGCCACGTCGATGGCCACCACGGAATCGGACACTTCCTTGGCCACCGCGGTCCAATCGACCGCCGTACCGGACTTCGCCTTGGCGGAACCGGAACCGGACGTGTTGGACTTGACGTCGGACAGCGAGCTGGAGGTCGGCACATGCACCCAACCGTTGGTGATCGCGGTGAAGCCGACGCCGAGGCACAGCGCGCCGGACACCAGTGCGGCCACAACGGCGGTGACCACATGGCTGGTCATGCCGGACTTTTGCTTGGCAACGACCGGCGTCTGGTTCGGCTGGTTCGGCTGGTTCGGGAAGCCCTGCCCCAGAGCGCCGAACGGATTGCGGTTGCCCGGTCCCGCAGGGGGCATGTTCGCGCCGTACTGCGGCTGCTGCTGATTGTTCTGCTGCGCGCCGTTCTGCGCGGACGAGCCGCCAAATGGATTGCCGAACGGATTGCCATTGTTCCGCTGATTGCCGGTCGTATACGGGTTGCCGAAAGCGCCGAAGAACGACGGACGGTTGTCCTGCGGCTGGCCCTGCTGCTGCGCGCCGTACTGCGGTTGCTGGGCGGTCTGGCCGCTGGCATCGCCAGCCGGCGGCGTCGGCACCGGACCGTACGCGCCGTATTCGGGCGCCGGACGGTACTGTTCGGTCGGCGCATCCTGCGTCGCGTTGTTGATCACCGTGCGTTCACCGGCAGCGGAAGCATAATCCGGCGTATCGTCAGCGGTATTGCCTGCCGTGCCATCCGCCGCGTCCACGGTAGGAAGGGCGGTGGTGGGCCGCTCGCCCGCGTTCGGCACTGCAATCGGTTCGGTAACGGAAGTCTGTGCTTCGTCGGCGACGTTCTCGCTCGGCGTCTGCGGCGCGGTCTGCTGCGTGCCATCCTGCGGCTGGGCGATGTTCTGATCGCTATTATCTTCAGCCATTGTTGCTCCTTATTCGTCTCGCGGCATTCAACATGGTCAGCAATCGTGCCGCTCGAACTGCTATCTAAGAGTAAAGATACCTGCTCTGGAAGTTTCCTGAATGTTTGTTGAAAGTAGCAATCGAATCGCTTGGCAGTTTGCTCCATACGATGCCACCGTCGACCGCCGATGGCGCCACCGCGGCAATCGGCGCTATCGCATACAGTTGAGAGCATGACAAGCTTGAACGAACCACAGACCGGCGCGGTGGCGCACGAGACCTCAGCGGCCAACGCGGCAGCCGGCGCAACGCACGACGCAGCAGGCAACACGACCAGCGCGGCATCGACCGAAAACCTTATTGAGCATCCCCGCGGCGCGGAACCCGGCAAGCCCGGCCGTCGCGACGCTTTTTATTTCGAGCAGAAA
>OIDQ01000409.1_pt1 | contig 21629 bp, 14 predicted proteins | sample 1581511 | NCBI WGS metagenome assembly OIDQ01 (sample SAMEA3882526, study PRJEB24775) | human gut metagenome | biome: human-associated habitat; feature: intestine environment; material: feces | place: Netherlands | collected 2009/2010
CCCCGCCGCACGAAGTGCGCAGCGGGGGCTTCCGACATGTCCGAGGACGATTGTGGGGCTAGCGGGCAGGGGCCCGCCGAACCAAGTTAGGCAGCCGGGCAGATCTTCTTGAAGAGCTCAATGACGTCGTCGAGCGTCGCCTCGCGCGGGTTACCCGGGAAGCAAGCGTCGGCCATGGCGTCCTTGGCCAGAACCTCGATCTCGTCGGCCTTCATGGCCTCGCAGACGTGCGGAATGTTCACGTCGGCGGAAAGCTGCTTGACGGCGGCGATAGCGGCGTCGGCAGCCTCGTCGGTGCTCATGCCCGTGGTGTCAACACCCATGGCAACGGCAACCTTGGCCAGGCGCTCAGCGCAAACCGGCTTGTTGAACTCCATGGCGATCGGCAGCAGCATGGCGCAAGCGACGCCGTGCGGGGTGTCGTAGTGAGCTGACAGGGTGTGAGCCATGGCGTGGTCGATGCCCAGGCCAACGTTGGAGAAGCCCATGCCGGCGACATACTGGCCAAGAGCCATGCCCTCGCGGCCGGAGCCGGGCTGACCGGACTTGGCCTCGGCGACGGAGTCACGCAGGTTCTCGCTGATCAGCTTAATAGCCTCAAAGTGGAACATGTCGGAGAGCTCCCAAGCGCCCTTGGTGGTGTAGCCCTCGATGGCGTGGGTCAGAGCGTCCATGCCAGTGGAAGCGGTCAGGCCGGCGGGCATGGAAGCCATCATGTCGGGGTCGACGACGGCGACCTCGGGGGCGTCGTTGGTGTCGACGCACACGAACTTGCGGACCTTCTCGGGGTCGGTGATGACGTAGTTGATGGTCACCTCGGCAGCGGTACCGGCGGTCGTCGGCACGGCGATGGTGAACACGGCGTGGTTCTTAGTGGGAGCAACGCCCTCGAGGCTGCGGACATCGGCGAACTCGGGGTTGTTGATGATGATGCCGATGGCCTTAGCAGTGTCCATGGAGGAGCCACCACCGATGGTCACGATAGCGTCAGCCTCGGCGGCCTTGAAGGCCTCGACGCCGTCCTTGACGTTCTGGATGGTGGGGTTGGGCTTGATCTCGGAGTAGAGGCTCCAAGCGATGCCGGCAGCGTCGAGCTCGTCGGTCACCTTAGCGGTAACGCCAAACTTGACCAGATCGGGGTCGGAGCAGACGAAGATCTTCTTGTAGCCGCGACGCTGGAGCTCGCCGGGGATCTCCTTGATGGCGCCGGAACCATGATAAGAGATGGTATTGAGAACGAAACGATTAGCCATTGATAGCCTCCCATCGTGTGCGGGGCATCCATTACGCCCCACGCTATGAGTCCCATCCTAACGCTTTTGAAACAAAAAAACGCGTGAGAACGTCAAAATTGTTAAAGCGTTTCAACAGATGATGAAAAATAATGCGGCAAAGGGACAGCCCCTTTGCCGCATTCGGTTACTTTCGGCAGCCCTCTTTCCAAGCCTCGGCCGCAACCTTCCAGCGTAAGCGCAAGTCGCGCTCGCGGTCGATGAACATGATGGCAAACGCGACAAACAGCAGCAAACTCGCCACGACGATGGCGTGCAGCCCCATGCGCTCAATACACCAGTTGCCCAGCACGGCGCCAAACACAAAGATAAAGATCACGCCAAAGTACAGCAGGCCGTTTTCCAAAAAGCCGCGCCTGTGGGTGATGATGTAATCGTCCACGTTTTGCAGCGCGTTGCGCAAGTTGCCGATGCACATGGTCGTAGCGATGCCGTGACCGTGGATCTTGCGGAAGCTCTCGACCTGCATGCCGCAGGCAAATGAGGTGAGGCAGTTGGCGAGCAGGTTGAAATTGCCGCCCGGGATAAAGCTCACGCCCAGCAAGATGACGGCTTCAAAGAACACCGTCACCTGACGCCAGTGGATCACGCTGCCAAACCGCTCGTGTACCAGATCGGCAAGCATAATACCCACGGCAAACGACACCACAGGGAAGAAGTAGCGCCCCGCAAGTGCCCAGTTGCCCTCCGAGATGCTCACGCCCACGAGCAGGATGTTGCCTGTCTGCGCGTTGGCGAAAACATGGTCGCGCCCAATGTACGAATACACGTCCATAAAGCCACCGGCGAGCGCCAAGATGATGCCCAGCTCAATAGACTCCGATATCTGTTTGGCACGCTGCATCGTCGTGCATCCTCCTTGTTGACGACTCTCTCGTGCGTTGGCGGAAACATAGCCGCCGTTCATACTGTAACCCATTGACAACATGGCGTGCGCGCGAGACGGGTTCTCCAACGCGTAGATACACAGTCTGGAAACAAACAGCGGGCGCGGCGCCGGCACCCGCATCGACACGCCGATCCGCCGGCTCGTGTACTCCACCAGTCTTTTTAGCCCCGTCCCAAAAAGACTGGTTACAATTACGTGCAGCATACAAACACCGGGAGGGATCGTGGCAAAAAAGCCTCAGCACGCTCAGAACAACCAGCGCAGTCAGCAGGGCAAACAGGGCCAGCAGCAAAAGCGCGGCGGTAAGGCGCAGGCCACGGTCGCCCGCACCAAGCATTCCCAAGCGACACCCGCCCGCCCCTGGCGACCGGGCCGCGATAAGTTCCTCCCCGTCAGCCGCGCCGATATGGATGCGCGCGGCTGGGACCAGTGCGACTTCGTCTACATCTGCGGCGACGCCTACGTGGACCATCCCAGCTTTGGCATGGCCATCATTAGCCGCGTCCTCGACGCGCACGGCTACAAGGTGGGCATCATCTGCCAACCCGACTGGACCGACCCCGCCAGCATCACTGTGCTCGGTGAGCCGCGCCTGGGCTTTCTCGTCAGTGCCGGCAACATGGACTCCATGGTCAACCACTATTCGGTAACCAAGCACCGCCGCCACACCGACGCCTATACCCCCGGTGGCGAGGAGGGGCGCCGTCCCAACCGAGCCGTCACGGTCTATGGCAACCTCATCCGCCAGACGTTCAAGGATGCCCCCATCATTATCGGCGGTATCGAGGCAAGCCTGCGTCGCCTGGCCCACTACGACTACTGGCAGGACAAACTCAAGCGCTCGGTACTGCTCGACTCGGGCGCCGACATCCTCATCTACGGCATGGGCGAGCACGCGATCGTCGAGATCGCCGACGCGCTCGACGCGGGGCTGCCCGTCGATCAGATCACCTATATCAACGGCATCGTCTACCGCACCAGCTCGCTCGACGAGGTCTACGACTACGACCTGCTGCCCAGCTGGGACGACCTTGCCGCCGACAAGCTCAACTACGCGCGCAGCTTTAACGTGCAGCAGCAGAATATGGACCCCATCACCGGACATCGCCTGGTAGAGCCCTACCCCAACAGCGTCTATGTGGTGCAGAACCCGCCATCGGCGACGCTCACCACCGATGAGATGGACGAGGTGGCCGAACTCCCCTACGCACGCGATTGGCATCCCGATTACGACGCGGCGGGCGGCGTGCCGGCCTTTGCCGAGATCAAGTTTTCCATTAGCTCCAACCGCGGCTGTTTTGGCGAGTGCTCGTTTTGCGCCCTCACCTTCCACCAGGGTCGCGTGCTGCAGATGCGCAGCCACGACTCGATCATGCGCGAGGCCGAGCTGCTCACGCGCGATCCCGAGTTTAAGGGCTACATCAACGACGTGGGCGGACCGACGGCCAACTTTAGCCGCCCTGCCTGCGACAAACAGCTCAAGCACGGCGTGTGCAAGAACAAGCGCTGCCTGTGGCCGAGCGTGTGCAAGAACATGGTGGTCGACGAGAGCGGCTATACGCAGTTGCTGCGCGACCTGCGCCAGCTGCCGGGCGTCAAGAAGGTCTTCGTCCGCAGCGGCATCCGCTTTGACTACACCATGGCCGATGCCTCGGACGAGTTTTTGCGCGAGCTGCTGGAACACCATGTCTCGGGCCAGCTGCGCGTAGCGCCCGAGCACGTGAGCGACGCGGTGTTGTCCGTGATGGGCAAGCCGAGCCGAGCCGTCTACGACGCGTTCTGCCGTAAATTTGAACGCTTGAATCGCGAATACGGACTCAAGCAGTACGTGGTGCCGTATCTGATCTCGAGCCACCCCGGCTCGACCATGAAGGAAGCCGTGGACCTTGCCGAAGCCGTGCGCGACATGGGCTACATGCCCGAGCAGGTGCAGGACTTCTACCCCACCCCGTCCACCATGTCAACCTGCATGTACTACACCGGCGTGGATCCGCGCACCATGGAGCCGATCTATGTGGCGCGCGACCCGCACGAGAAGGCCATGCAGCGTGCGCTCATTCAGTACCGCAAGCCCGAGAACTACAAGCTCGTGCGCGAGGCGCTGGAAAAAGCCGGGCGTCGTGACCTGATCGGCTACACCAAGCATTGCCTGATCCGTCCCGTGCCGCCGCGACCGGGCGAGACGTCTGCTGGCGGCGGACATGGCGCCGGCAATAAGGGCGGCAAGGCCCACGGTGGCGCTGGCGGCGCCGGCAAGGGGCCTAAGGGCAGCAAGGGTCACGGCGGCATGTCGCGCGCGCAGAACACTGCCGGCCGCAACCGCGCGGCCCAGGGACGGCAGGGCGCCAACGGAGGCGGCAGGCGCAACTAAGGCAGCGGTGCCGTCGCTATGTCCGTCTCGCATGCGTGGCGCAGTGAGCGCATCGCCTCCACGAGGATGATGCAGGCGATGGCAACCGTGACCGCCACGTCGAGCGGCGTGTTCACAAACCAGAGCATCGTCATGAGATACGACCCGGCATTAAAGGCAAAGTGCAGCAGAATCGCGTAGCAGAGCTTTCCGGTGGTCACGAGTACCCAGCCAAAGATGAGGCCGGCGGCACCCGCATAGCAGCCCTGTACCCAATTCATGTGCATAAAGCCGAAGATTGCCGCCTGCAGCACAATCGCCGCGGCGACGCCCCAGGTACTCGGGGCCGCCCAGGGCACTATAGCGCCGTCTTGCGCATTCGCGCGGCGCCGGCGTTTCCAGAGCGGACGGCACTGCGGATTAAACGCACGCAGCGAAAACTCAAAGATGATGCCGCGCACCAGGAGCTCTTCGCAAAACGGAGCGCCGAGCACTGTGGTCAAGACCGCAAGAAGGCTGGTATCGCCCATGCCCGTCTCCTCGACGAGATCGCTATAGTCTGCCGCGACCTCGGGCAGCAGCGACAGTACGCCGTCGCATAGGTAGCTAATGACCACCTGCATGGATAGGCCGATCACAACAATGCAGACAATGCGCTTCCATGCCGCGCTTGCTCCCCCACCGAGCGGGCGCTCGCCTTGCCGGCGCGCCATGAAGGAGCGGGGCCACAGATAACGCCACCACAGCAGCGCCATCAAAAATGACGCCGTCTGAGCGGCGGCTTGAAACCATTGAATATCGAGGTTGTCGATCGGGAAACCCGTCAGCGCCGACACGATGTCCAGCGCGGAGAACAAAACCATGCTCAGGGCAATATCGGCAGCAACAACGCCAAAACAGGCAAGTGCCCAAACCAGTGCATTGAGCATGCCAACCTCCTCAAAACCCGGCACTTAGGGACGTTCCTTAACTGCCGGCAGAAAAGGAACGTCCCCAAGTGCCGGCAGTTTGGGACAGTCATTGTTGATGAGAATCGGGCGCAGCGCCAAAAGCCCCGCTCGGCGAGATGTCGAACGGGAAGGTGCCGCAGCGATTGAAAGCGGCGATGAACATGCGGATGGCGTTGGACGGTGTGGTGCCCACGAGCTGGGTTGCCGCCGCGAAGGCCGCCTTTTCCTCGGGCAAAACCTTCGCGACAACCGGGGTCATGTGTTCTGCCATGGCGCTTCCTTCTTGAAACGACGGTGGTGCGGATGGATGCGGGCCACGCGGCTGGGCGACGGGCTGTGAAGGCAACCCGATTGGCCCGCATCTGGAGTTTGTTCTACGGCGTTGGTATTACTTGGTAATCCTAAGTATTACCCCGTAGATAGAATACCATACCCGACCCCATGGAGACAGAAGAAAACGAATCATTTTATTGTTGAGTTAGCGCCTGAAATGGCTTTTAGAGCGTGATGATATCCGAGATATCGAGGGCCCGAGCGTCAGCGGCATCGTGCGTGGCAAGCAACAGCATGCGGCCGTCGAGCAAGTCGAGCACGACCTCGGCGCATGCGTCGCGCGCAGCGATGTCTAGACCGGTAAAGGGCTCGTCCAGAATCACTGCGCCGCCCGGGCACAGCAGGGCTCGGGCAATCTCGACGCGACGACGCTGCCCACCCGAGAGCTCAGCCACGCGTGCATGCACATCGATCCCCGGTACCAGCAGGCGCAACAGGGCTGCGGCACTCGAGGCATACACGCGCGCGTCGGCGCACACCAGCACATTATCCAAGGCAGAAGCGTCCTCGACCAGGCGCACATCCTGAAACACCATGGAGCACGGTGCGCACTCCCCCGCCGCCAGCGCAAGCAACGTCGACTTGCCCACGCCCGAAGCGCCCATCACACAGGTGCGTCCACCGGCGGGCACATGAAGCACCAGCCCGTCGAGCGCCGGCGCCCAAGGCGCGCGATCGCCCACGGCAAGCGCAAGCTCCGCTGCAGCACCATCGCTCGCAGCCCCTGTACGCCCGCGCAGTCCATGCCCATGCGCCCGCACGGCAGTTCGCCACGCCACGGGCCCCGAAGCCCGCAGCAACCACACCAGCACGCGCTCGCATGCCCACGATGCCGCCACGACCAGCACGGTCCACGCCAGCAGGTCAGCCGTCTCGATGAGCAGCTTCGCCTGATAGATGCGCTCGCCCACGGTGCCCACCGCCATGCCAATCAGCTCCGCCGCCACGCCGGCCTTCCAGCTCATGCCGATCACAGCGCGGGCGCACGAAAGCACAAACGGCAGGACTTCGCGCCAGGTGTGGGCACAAAACAGACGCCAACCCCGCACGCCATGCAGACGAAACATCTGCTCCAGCGGCTTATCCACTTGCGCCAAGCCCTCGACCAGCGAAAAATACACGCCCGGCAGTGCCATCAAAAAGACCGCCGCGACGCTCACACGCGCCGACCCCAACCAAATGAGCAGCAGGACCACCACGCAGGCAACCGGTGTCGCCTTAACAAACGAAAGCGCAGGCGCCACCAAGCGGGCAAACGTCAGCGACCGCACCGAGGCTCCCGCCATCACGCCGCCGCACGCCGCGGCAAGCGCCAGCCCACCCAAGATTCGCGCGCCTGAGTCCACCAGAATCGCCCACGTGCCGACATCGCATACTAGCCGCAGCAACGCCACCGCAACAGTGCCTGGCCCCGGCAAAATCAACGGCTGCGCCACCAGTGCTGCTGCAAAGACCCACACGGCAAGCCAAAAGGCGGCAACGGCACCTGCTGCCGCCACCGCCTTCATACGCTCTGCCATTTGTCGAGCAAACGCACGCACGGGCTACTCCATGTAGTAGAAATCGTCAGCCGGGAGCTTGCCGCCCACGGCGCTCGCGTCCGCATCGGCCAGCACCTGCAGGTACCCACCGAGCGCCGCCTTCTTATCCTTCCCCGTCTGGCACACGAGCATGCACCCGGGAATCGCCTTTTCGGCAATCGCGGCGTTATCGACGACACCCGCATCGACCACGGCCTGTGCCCAATCTGCCGGCGCCGCATTGACGGCCTTCACGCTCGCCTCATGGCAGCGCAAGAATTCCGCCACGGCCTCGGGATGCTCCTCGGCAAAGGCACGGCGCACCACGGTCACGCCCATCAGCAGGCGCGAACCCGTGTCACCCGCTAGCTCATCCCACACATCGGTCAGGCTCACCGGAGCCGACAGCTTGCCTTCGCTCTTTGCGATGGCAGCGGTCTTGAACGGCTCCGGCAGCACGCCCACGGCAGACGGATCGGCAAGCAACGCCGACAGCACCTCGGTGGGCTCGCTCTTAAACTCGAGCGTAACCTGGCCGGTCAGGCCCGCGCGCTCCAACAGGTAGTTCATGACGTACTCCGGCGTGGCGCCCTTGCCCGTCATGTAGACGGTATGGCCCGCCAGATCGCCAAACGAAGTAACGTCCGCGTTACCCGTCACCACGTTCAGCACGCCCAACGTGTTGATATCGATGACCTGCACCGCACCCTCGGTCTTGTTGTAGAGCACGCTCGCCACGTTGGCGGGCACCAGGGCAATGTCGACATCGCCCTGAATGACCTTGGGCACGATCTCGTCGGCCGCGGCGCTGATCGCAAAGTCGAACTCGTTATCCGTCTCGCCACTCGCTGCCTGGTCCATAAACTGCACCAGACCAATCGAGGTCGGCCCCTTGAGCGAGGCGACGTGCACCTCGACCGGCTCTGCGACAGCACCGGCGCCGTCCGTGGCAGCCGAGCCCACAGCAGACCCCGCCCCCGCAGCTCCGCCGCCACAACCAGCAAGCACGAGTGACAACGCGCCCGCAGCAAGCGCCGAGGCAAATCCCCGGCGCGTCATCTCAACATCAAACGCACGCATGGCTAGCACGCCCCCTCGTTGGGCATCGACCAGGCGTGATGGTCGGTATGCAGCAATTCCTCGGCCAGCGGCGAGAGCGGCGCACCCAAGAACTCGCTGTAGCACGCCTGAACATCGGGATTCTCGTGCGAGAAGCGAATCTCGGCATTCGCATCGAGGCCCCAGAGCACCTGGCCACGCTCGGCCGCCAGCTCGCAGCCGTCGTGGATGGGCTGACCGCCGCCACCGACGCAGCCGCCCGGGCACGCCATGACCTCAACAAAGTCATAGCTCACACGGCCGTCGCGAATCGCGTCGAGCAGACGGGCGGCGTTGCCCAGCCCGTGCGCCACGGCGACGCGCACCTTGGTACCGTCGATATCGGCCACGGCCTCCTTCCAGCCCTCGAGTCCGCGCACGTCAGTGAAGAAGTCGGCATCCGGGTTCTTGCCCGTCACCAGGTAATATGCCGAGCGCACGGCGGCCTCCATTACGCCGCCCGTGGCGCCAAAGATCACACCCGCGCCCGTGCCAAAGCCCAGCGGCGTATCGAGTGGCTCCTCAGCCAGCGTGTCGACGCTCACGTGGTTCGCGCGGATCATGCGCACCATCTCGCGCACCGTCAGCGCAACGTCCACGTCGGGCGCGCCGCCCTCGCCCATCATGCTCGGCAGCGCACACTCGGCCTTCTTGGCCGTGCACGGCATAACGGACACCACGAACAGACGCTCGGGCTCCACGCCCAGCACCTTGGCGTAGTAGGTCTTGGCGATAGCGCCGAACATCTGCTGCGGCGACTTTGACGTGGACAGGCTGTCGACAAACTCCGGATAGCGGGCCTTCACAAAGCGCACCCAACCCGGGCAGCAGCTCGTAAACATGGGCAAGCCGCGGCTGTCACCCTCGCCCTTGGCGGCGGCGCCCAGGCGCTCGAGCAGCTCGGAGCCCTCCTCCATAATGGTGAGGTCGGCCGAGAAATCGGTATCGAACACGTACTCAAAGCCCACGCGACGCAGCGCACACGCCAGGCGCTCGACGGTGGCCGCCTCGCGCGGAATGCCGAGCTCCTCGCCCCAAGCGCTGCGCACGGCCGGCGCAATCTGCACCAGCACGATCTTGTCGGGATCGGCGAGAGCATCGAACACGGTCTCGGTATCGTCGCGCTCGCGCAGTGCGCCCGTCGGACAATGCGTAATGCACTGGCCGCACGCGACGCAATCGGTCTTGCCGATTGGTACGCGCCCGCGGGTACCCACGGCGGTATGCGTGGCGCGGTTGGTCAGGTCCCAGATCCCTAGGCCCTGTACGCTCTCGCACACCTTAATGCAGCGCATGCATTTAATGCACTTGTCGTTTTCGCGGATGATGGGAAAATCGAAATCCCAGCCCTCGCCCGTCAAATGCCTTTGATACGGCAGATAGAAAATGCCCAGGTCATTGGCGATGGTCTGCAGGTTGCAGTTGCCGCTGCGCACGCAGCTCGTGCACTGCGAATCGTGCTGGGACAGCAGCAGCTGCACGTTGGTGCGACGGGCTTCGCGCGCCTTGGGGCTGTTGGTGTGGACCACCATGCCGTCGAGCACGTAGTTGTTGCAGGCAGCAACCAGCTGGTCGCAGCCCTCAACCTCGACCACGCACACGCGGCAACCGCCGATCTCGTTTAGATCGCGCAGGTAGCACAGGGTAGGAATCTGAATGCCGACGGACTTGGCTGCGTCCAGGATCGTGGTGTGCTCGGGAACCACGACCTCGCAATTATCGATAGTGAGCTTGACCATATTGAGTGCTCCGCTTTCGGTGTTATCGCTGACAGTGGGGTTGTTGAGCTCTACCATTCCAGGTTCCTCCCTCCGCGGAACGCGCCAAAACCAAAGTGGTCGCAACGCAGGCAGCGGCTTGCCTCCTGGCGCGCCTCCTCCTCGGTAAGGCCCTGCTCGACCAGATTCCAATCGTGAATACGCTCGCCGGCCTCGCGCTCACCCAGCTCGCAGCGGCCGCACTCGTGCTTGCCCTTAAACTGCACGGTCGGCAGCTCAACGTCGAGCTTGATCTTGTGGTCAAAGCCCAGATAGCGGTCGATATTTGCCGAAGCAACGCGGCCGGCGTTGATGGCCCGGATGACGGTGGCGGGACCGGTCTGGCAGTCGCCGCCGCTAAAGAGGCCATCGAAGTTGGGCACGGCGCCGTCCGAATCGGTGACGACGCAGCCCCACTTGCAGGCAATGCCCATCTCCTCAAACGGCTTGGAATCGATGTCCTGGCCAATGGCGACGAACACGCGCTCGCAGGGGATGACGCGCTCGGGCGTGGCGGCGGCACGCGGAGCCGGACGACCGCGGCGGGGCTCACCGATAATCTGCGGCTGCACGCGCAGGCCGTTCACGCGACCGTCCTCGCTCGTCTCGATGGCGAGCGGGGCCGTCAGCTCCAGCACCTCACAGCCCTCGGCCTGGGCACCGGCAATTTCGGCGTCCTGGGCCGTCATATCGCAGATGCGACGGCGGTAGACGATGCTTACCTTTTCGGCGCCGCAGCGCACGGCAGAGCGTGCCACGTCCATGGCCACATTGCCGCCGCCGATGACGCACACGCGCTGGCCACTCAGATCGGGCAGCTCGTCGTCGCCGATGGCACGCAGCATCTTGACGGCCGACTCCACGCCGGGCGCCTCTTCGCCCGGAAGGCCGAGCTTCTTGTCGCTGTGGGCACCGATGGCCAGGTAGACGGCATCAAACTCGTCGCGGAGGCAGGCAAGCTCCTCGCCGTTGACGGAGTGGTCGAGTTCCACGTCGATGCCGGCGCTCAAGATCCAGTCGATCTCGGCCTGAAGACGCTCGCGCGGCAGGCGGTAGCTGGGAATGCCATAGCGCAGCATGCCGCCTAGGTGGTGGCGCTGCTCAAAGATGGTCACTTTGTGGCCCATCACGGCCAGGTAGTAAGCACAGGAAAGACCGGCCGGGCCGCCGCCGATCACGGCGACGCGCTTACCGGTGTTGTCCACTACATGCGGCTTGTGGTCGTTGAGGTCACTGTGCTCAACGGCAAAACGCTTGAGGGCGAGAATGTTCATGGGGTCGTCGACCATGCCACGGCGACAGTGCATCTCGCAGGGATGCTCGCACACCAAACCGCAGACGAGCGGCAACGGGTTGTTCTTGCGGATGACCTTGACGGCATCGGCATAGCGGCCGGCCTCGACCAGCGAAATGTAACCGGGAATGTCGACGTGCGCCGGGCAGCCCGAGACACACGGGACGCGGGCCTCGCGGTCAAAGCCACAGGAGTGCTCGCGGATATGGTGCTCAAAATCATCGCGGAAACCGCGGATGGCGGTGAGTGCCATGGCGCCGGCCTCGTAACCGATGGCGCAGTCGCTCGAAAGATAGATGGTGCGGGCGGTGCGCTCAATCAAGTTGAGCGTGGACTCGTCGGCGCGGCCCTCAAGCACATCGGCGAGCAGATCGCTCAGCGCGCTCAGGCCCACACGGCAGGGCGTGCACTTGCCGCAGCTCTGGGTGGAGCACAGGTTGACGAGCGCCGCCGTAAACTCAACGGGGCACGGGGCGAGCGAACTCACCGCCAGACGGCGCCCAAGCGCATCATGTAGGTCGTCCATGACGGCCTGAGCGTGGCTGCGTTCCATTACGTGCAGTCGTGCCATAAGATCCCCTCTCATGCGGCAGCCCGGAGGCGAGGCCGGGCGAAATTGCTACACGCACAACACTGACCTATAAAGTTGTTAGGCCTCCACGCAGTTCGGCAGGCGGTATGAAATGTCACCCTCGGCGGTGAAATAGAACATTACCGCAGATAAATGCCATATTTGATAAAACGCGTTACCAAATGACAATGCCCCGCCCACGCAATCACGTGGACGGGGCATTGCTCATGGTATGCGGTCAGCGACCCTGTTGCTTTTACTTAAGCTCGGGCCAGTAACCCTTGTTGGCCTCGATCATGTCGTCGAGAACCTCCTTGGCGACCTTCATCGACGGCACGGTCTTGTTGAGCGTAAAGGCCTTAAGCGCCTTCTCGTACGAACCCTCGATCGTAGCCTCGACCACGAGCTTCTCGGAATTCAGCTGCTGCATCATGAGGCCCTGCTGGAACAGAGGAATGTTGTCACGGCTGATGACCTCGGGGCCGTTCTTGCCAATGTAGGCAGGCAGCTCGACCATAGCGTCGTAGGGCATGTTGGGGATAGCGCCCTTGTTCTCGCAAATGACCAGGAAGCGCTGCTTGGTGTCGTTCTTCAGAGCGATAGCCAGGTCGGCAATCCAGTCGCCGTGGCTGCCCGCATAGAACGTGCTCTCGTCGATCTCGCCGGTCTTCTCGTAGTGGTCGATGCCGTCGAAGAGATTCTTCTCGCGCGTCTCCTCAACCTCGTTAGCACGGGTGCGCTCGGGGTTGGAATGCTCGACGAACTCCTTCTGCTGCAGGTAGTAGTTCAGATACGTGTTGGGCAGGTACTCCGGGAAGCACTCCATGATCTCGTACTCGCCCTTCCAAACGTAGTACCAGCTGCCCTTGGTGTGGCGGTTCTGCTCGGGATGCTCGTCGGTGGCCTCCTCGGGCTTCTTTGCCATGAGCGAGCCCATGCCCTTGAGGTAGGAATCGGGCAGCAGGATCTCATGCTCCTTGATGTACTCGCGCAGCTGCGGGAGCACCTCCTCGCCCTTGTGGCGAATCGAGGTGAACCAACCAAAGTGGTTGAGGCCAAAGTAATCGTACTCGACATCCTTCTTGTCGATATCGAGCGCGGCGCAAACCACGTCGATGATTGCGATCGGCATGTCGCAGATGTTGATGATGCGAGCGTTGGGACGCAGCACGCGGCAGCCCTCGGAGACGATGGCGGCAGGGTTGGAGTAGTTGAGAATCCAGTAGTCCTTCTTGGCGTACTTCTCAACGTCATCGATCAGCTCGACCATGGGGAAGATGGTGCGCATGCCATAGGCAAGGCCGCCGCAACCGCAAGTCTCCTGACCCACGCAGCCGTGACGCAGCGGAATCTTCTCGTCCTGCTCGCGCATGGCGTAGCCGCCCACGCGCATCTGGGCAAACACGAAGCTCGCGTCGGTAAAAGCCGTCTTTTTGTCGGTGGTCACCGTGAGCTTGATGTCCAGGCCGAGGTCCTCGTGCAAAATCCAGTCCACGAGCACGCCGATCTTGCGCTGGCGCTCCTCGTTGATGTCGTACAGACGAATCTCGTCAACGTCGAGCTCGTCCTTGCGCAGGGCGATGGACTTGACGATGCCGGGGGTAAAGGTGGATCCGCCACCACACAGAGTAATGATCATTGTTTACTGCTCCTTCTCAATTGCGTTTTCGACCTTGTCGCGCATCTCGGCGACCTTCATGCCAAAGATGATCTGGATATTGTTGCCGTTGCGGTTGATGCCGCTGTTGGGCACGTGGTTGATGAGGCTCTCATCGATGAGGTCCGGGTTCTTAACGTTCACGCGGAGACGCGTAAAGCAGTTCTCGAGCTCCTCGATGTTGTCCTTGCCGCCAAGACCTGCGACCAGGTCGGCAATGCCCGCATCGACGCCCTCTGCGGGAGCCGCGGCAACAGCGCCCTGCTTCACCGCGACAGAAGCGGCGGCCTCGCCCTCGGCAACGGACTCAGCAAGCTCGGACTCCTCCTCGCGACCAGGCGTGTGGAGGTTGAGCTTCTTGATAAGGAAGGTGAAGAGGAAGAAGTACAGAGCGGCGTTGACGACTCCAAGCACCAGCATAACCGGCCAGTTGGTCTTATCGACACCCAGGACCAGGTTGGAGACCACGATGTTGATGATGCCGCCTGCAGTCGAAGCGGGCACGGAGAGGACCTTGAGCAGGACCAGGAAGATGCCGGAAAGAACCGAGTGAACGACAAAGAGCACGGGAGCGGCAAAGACAAAGAGGAAGTCCATGGGCTCGGTCACGCAGGAGAGCACGGCGGTGATGATCAGCGGGATAATGACAGCCTTGGTCTTGTCCTTGTTCCCCTTGTAAGCGGTGACGATAAAGGCGAGACCGATACCGATGTAGGGCCACAGGTTGTTGAAGGTATAGCTGTTGAAGTAGGTGCTATCGGAGAAGGGCTGGCCCGTCATTGCCATCTCGGCAACACGGATGGGATAGGCGCCGGCGATAACCTGATCACCCAGCGTAAGGGTGCCGCCCACATCGGAGAACTGGAACGGGGTGTAGATGAGGTGGTGCAGACCGGTGGGAACGAGCAGCTTGTTGAGCATGCCGTAGATAAACAGACCGATGTTGCCCGACTCCTTAATGATGCCGGCAACGGAGGAGATGGCACCCTGAACCGGAGGCCAAATGATGCAGAAGCCAGCGCCCATGATCCAGGAAATGATGATCATGATCAGGAACGGGAAGCGAACGCCCGAGAACATCGAAAGGGCAATGGGGAACTGCTTGTTCGAGTACTTGTTGAACACGGCACCGGTGATGCAACCAAGGATGATGCCGCCAAACACGCCGGTATCGAGCACCTGGATGCCCATAACGGTGGCCTGACCGGTTCCGGTAAGGCCGAGCATGCCGCTCGCATCGGCAAGAGAGCCGGTGGCGTTGAGCACGATGTTGTTAGCCTGCAGGAACAGGAAGAACGACATCAGGGCGATCAGCGAAGCATGGCCCTTGTTCTTCTTTGCCATGGCGCCGGCGATGCCCACGCAGAACAGAATCGAGAGGTTGTTGATGATAAACATCAGCGACTGATAGACAACGGCGCCCACAAGCTGGAACGGACCGGAGCCCAGTACGGGGACCAAAGCGCAGATGGTCTTGTTGGTCAGAATGATGCCCACGATGAGCAGGATGCCGGCAACCGAGAGATACATCATCGGCTGAACGATCGACTTCGCGAACACCTCCAACGGCGCTTTGAAATTGAACTTCTTTTTTGCGGTCATAGCGGTACTCCCCTTCCTTTTCCGCAAATTAAGACAGATGTGCCCTGGACAAGACCGTGAGCCTTGCCTTATATCAATCGATGTGTGGGCACGTTATGCCTAGAGACCAGGTTCTCCAAGCAGGTTAACAATGTGATATGCGAGATAACTCTTCTCAGCATCGGTAACGACAACGTTATAGGTAGACGACAAGTGGGCGGCTATGGCGTCCGCGCACGAGAATGCGCAGGGATACGCCGTTTCATCGATTCGGAACAGCGCGTCTCCGTTGATTTGCCCGGCCGTAGGATCGAGCGCTCGCTGTGCGAAAAACTGCAGGTGACGAACGAAACGTTCGTAAGGCAGCGAGGTGTCATCGAGGGTCGTAGCATAGCGCTCAGAAACAATCGCGAGCACGTCGCGAACAAGCTGGACCGAAACAATCAAACGATCGGAGCGTTGCGGCATGGTGGCGTTGACGATATGCAGCGTAATGAAACCCTGTTCCTCCTCGCTCATCTGGATGCCCATATACTCCTTGATAATCTGCAGCGCACGGCCCGCAAGTGCATACTCCTTGCGATAGAACTGCTGGATCTCGAGCAGCAACGGATTCTCACAGGAGACGCCCTTGCGCTCACGCTCCAAAGCAAGGCTGATGTGGTCTGCGAGAGCAATGAGAATCTTATCGTTGATATCAACATTGAGCTCTCGACGGAGCATCTGAACGATGTCCTCGGAAATCACGAGGTTGACGGTGGGGATGGACTCCAAAAGATGTGCCAAGCGGTCGATCGTACGCGAATCCTGAGAAGTTCCCTCCTGCAACGCGTAGGTCTTTTCGACCGACGTCTCATCGATGGCATCGCCGGCATGGCGACCAAAGCAGAGGCCTCGACCGATGACGATGAGCTCGGAGCCATCGTCCGAAGTGACCATTGCGACGTTGTTGTTAAAAACTCGCTTGATAACCACGGTACCCACCACAAGAATTTACTCGGAAAGCCAGATGACAGGCTCTTTAACAGCAACAGGGCCGGAAGCATGCTCGCGAAGAGTCGAGTTCTCCGAACGCTCGCACACGATAACGAAGACCGTGGGATCAAAGCCGGCAGCGCGAACCACGTCGAAATCGACCTCGACGAGGGGCTGGCCCGCGTCGACATGGTCACCCTGGGCAACAAGCGCATGGAAGCCCTTGCCCTCAAGTTTAACAGTGTCGATTCCGATATGCAGCATCACCTGAGCAGAGCTGTCGTCGGACATGATGCCCAGCGCGTGCTCAGTCGGAAACAGCGCCGCGACGGTGCCGGAAACAGGAGCGCACACCGTTCCCTCTTGGGGAACCACGGCAACGCCATCGCCCACTGCACGGCTGCTAAAAGCGGGGTCATTGGTATTTTCTAGATGAACAAGCTCGCCGGAAACGGGAGCGAGGATTTCGAACTCGGAAGCCGCAGTCGTCTGCTTATCCGAGCCACCCATTAGGCGAGAAAAGAAACCCATGGTGACATGTCCCTTCATAAATATAGCCCAACCAAAATCAATCGAATGCGCCCATTGAGACGCTCGCGATCAAAGACTTTGGTTAGGCCCACGTCCGAGGGGACTCGGTAACCTTCCGCATTTCTTTTACGGGGGTTATTGTAGACAAGCCCAAAGCCGGAACAATCATTATGACCGGCGAACGGTATTTTTTCTCCGATAAACGGTATTTAAGCGGCACTTAGGGACGTTCCTTTTCTGCCGGCACTCGGGGACACTCCTCACTCTGGTGCATTGGGGACAGGTTTGTTTGCACCAGGTTGGCGCAGATTAACCTGGCCCCATTGCACCAATTTCGTATGCGCTAGATAAAGAGCTCGCATTCCTTCCGCACGACGCAAACCTTGCTCAGCATCTGGGAAACAGTGGATAGTTTGTTGGGATCAAGCTTGCGAGCACCTCGCGGACATACGGCGATGCAGCGCATGCAGGAGATACACACCTCGTCAGCTGCTCGCTTGGGGTCGCCCTTGTCGATAGCACAAACGGGGCGCGCCGCGGCGCATGCACCGCAGGAGACGCAATCCTCTGTTGCCTCGGGTGCCATGCGGTGACCTCCGGCTTGTTTATAAGGACGATTGCCGGGAATAGAGGGCTCAGATGTATCCTCAGCCAACAGCCTTTGCTGAATTTGCTGCGCAAACTCTGCGAGCTGCGCCGCATCCTGCGCATCCGGACGACCGGCAGCAAACTGTCGCGCGATGGAATGTTCTGCAATGGCTGCAACTGCCGCGATCACCCGGAATCCCGCATGCTTCGCAACGTCCTCCAGCTCTACGAGCGTGTCCTCAAACGCGCGGTTTCCGTAGACGCATACCAGAACGGCCCGCGCTCCGTTGCCGTGAACCATGCCCAACCGGTCAGCCACCACAGCCGGGATTCTACCGGCATACGCCGGCACAGAGATTACGGCCACGTCGTCCTCAGTCATCGAGACAGCGCTGAAATCTAGCCCGCTATCGGTCAGATCAACGGTAACGGTATCCCCATCCAGCGCTCCAGCCACAAGGCCAGACACCTTCCGCGTTCCACCCGTCGGACTAAACACAATTTCGAATACGCTCATCGAGGCACCCTCCCCTACGCCTGGCAACGCGTCAAGCCGCTTTCACATCCAGCCAGAGTATACGGCACGTGGGGTCCCCGTTTTGATGCACCAAGCACCCCAATGCACCCACCCTACGCTGTCTGCCTCTTCGTTTTGTATAAATTACGGTACAGATTGTATATATTTACGGGATACCGCCGTGTTCTCCTGAGGTACCCCATCCTGGCCCGTGCAAAAAACGGAGTATTCTGCAACGTAACCACGCCAGCACCGCCGCGGGTGGGCAAAACTGTAGGGCGCCGTATCATTCTAAGTCCCGACATGGCGAGAATGACGCGCCCCTGCTCCGGAAAACGGCGAGATCTGGCTCAGAACGGTCGCTAGGGATATCCGAAGGCCACCGTTGGCGCCGTCGAATCATATGCAGACAACTCGAACTGCAGAATACTCCAAAAAATGCACGGCGCACCCCATGGGACCCATTGCCGCATGGCAGGAAACAGGTCCACGGCATCCTCTAGATGCATTCCCGAGGAAATCACATTTGAACTAGCGATCGGATACGACAAACAAAAAGGGCCCCGAGCGTAGTTGCTCGGGACCCTTGGTTCACCTCACGCTAGCGTGCGATGCGTATGTTACTTGCGCTTGCCGCCGCCGTCGCCGGGACGACGGGAGCTGCCGCCGCGCTTGCCGCCACGGCTGTTGCCATAGCTGCCACGGTTATCGCGACCGCCGGCGCGACCGCCACGGGAGCCGGCCTGGTTGCCGCCACGCCCGCCACGATAGCCGCCACGACGCTCCTCGCGGGTATCGTCGTAGTTGCGCCAGTCATCGCGACGATCGCGGCTGGCACGCGGGTCACGACGATCGCGCGACTCGTTAGAACGACCAGCGCCGCCACGACCGCCATTGCCGCGAGCACCCTCGCGACGCTCGCCACCGCGGCTACCGCGCTCTTCAAAGCGCTTGCCGCCACGGGACTCACCGCTACGGGCACCTCGCTCACCGCGGCCCTCGCCGCCGCGACGCTCATCACGGCCACCGCGCTCGTCATCACGACCGGAACGGCGGCGGTCGCCCGCACCGCGCTTGCCACCGCGCGAACCGCGGCCCTCGTCCTCGCGCTCGACACGACGACGGCCACCGCGGTCCTCGTCCTCGCGGCGACGGCGATGCGCCTCGCCCTGGAACTGCTTGGCACGACGCTCGGCACGGTTGCCGCGCGGGGCCTGCTCGACGGCAGCAGCACCAGCGCGCTCCTCGGCAGCCACCTCGCGGGCCACGCTCTCCACGGCCTCGTCCACGCGAGCCTGAACGCCCTCGCGCACGCGGGTCTTACCGCCGCGCTTGGGACGGCTCGGACGCTCGCCGTCGCCGCGACGCTCGTCGCGACCGCGGTTGGAACGACCGGCCACATCGCCGTAGTCATCGCCGTTGCGCTTGCCGTCGCGACGCGCCTGCTCAAGCTTCTTCTTGCTCTTGGACTTGCCGCGCTTGGTCTTCTTCTTCACCTTAAAGGCGGCAGGATCGCGCTCGGGGTCAACGGCGGGCGGGTTGGGACCCACGTGCAGGTCGCCGGCCTCGTAGATGTCGGCGGTCTTGTCCATGAGCTTCTCGATCTCGTAGAACTCGTCCACGTCCTGCTCGGTCACAAACGTGATAGCCCAGCCCAGCTCGCCGGCGCGGCCCGTACGGCCAATACGGTGGATGTAGTCGGTCGGCTCGGCCGGCACGTCAAAGTTCACGACGTAGCGCACGTCGCTAATGTCGATGCCGCGGGCGAGAACATCGGTTGCCACCAGCACGTCGACGGTGCCGTCGCGGAAGGCAGAAAGCGCGCGCTCGCGCTGGGCCTGGCTGCGGTTGCCGTGAATCGCGGCGGCCTTGATGCCCTTACGCTCCAGACGACGGCAGCAGCTGTCGGCGCGATGCTTGGTGCGCATAAAGACAATGGTGCGCTCCGGGCCCTCCTTCTTGAGAAACTCGGGCAACAGGTTATTCTTGGCCTCGATGGACACCGGGAACACAAACTGGTCGACGGTGTCGGCGGTCGACGTGGCGGGCGCGATCTCCACGCGGGCCGGGTCGCTCACCAGGTCGGTGATCTCGCCCACGGCCTCCTCGTCGAGCGTCGCCGAGAACAGCAGCGTCTGGCGCTCGTCCGGCGTCTCGCGCACAATGCGGCGGACGGCGGGCAAAAAGCCCATGTCGAGCATGCGGTCGGCCTCGTCGAGCACCAGCACCTTAACTTCGTCCAGGTGGCAGGCACCCTGCTCGATCAGATCGACCAGACGGCCCGGCGTGGCGACCAGGATGTCGCAGCCGTACTTAAGTGCCGCGGTCTGCGGCTTGTAGCTCACGCCGCCCACGACGGTCACGGCAACATGGCCCGTGACGTCAGCGATTTTGCTTGCGACCTCGTCGATCTGCTGGGCAAGCTCGCGCGTAGGGGTGATGACGAGCATCACGGGGCCGCGGCCGTTGCCCTCGGGCTTTTTAGCACCGCGACGGCGGTTGCGGCCGCCGCGCTCGCGCACAGGCTTGGGCGGAGCGATGTGCTCCAGATTGTTCATGGTCGGCAGCAAAAAGGCGGCCGTCTTGCCGGTGCCGGTCTGAGCGGCGGCAAGCAAGTCGCGGCCCTCGAGCACCACGGGGATCGAACCGGCCTGCACGGGCGTCGGCGCCGTGTAGCCCAGGTTCTCGATGGCACGGAGCATCTCGTCGGAAAGGCCCAGCTCGTCAAAGGCGGGCAGACTCTCGGTAGCGGACTCGACGGCCTGGGCAGCATTGGCCTCATCGGCGGCATCGAAGGCAGCCTGGGTCATGGCCTCGCGGGCCTCGTCCAGAATCTCGGCGTCGGTGACGTCGGATACAGAATTACGCATATGTTGTTGTTCCTTATCTGCACGCGCAATGGGCACGGCATACGGCCGCGTGGGCGTGCTTGGTAGTGCGCTAATACATACAAAAACGGGTGCGCACAGAGAGGACGTTGCTCAGCACGCTGGCGATCGCTTTGGCAGCCCTATCACGCGCCGTCCAGACGCAGCAGCTCTAAGCGATGGAGCAGATTCGCCGCCGGTTAGTATACCCGTACTCCGTATGCCCCCACGTAAACCACAGATGACGGGGCGGACGGGGCCGAGCAGAGACCCGCCGCCGAGCAACATCTCAATCTGTAACATCTACGGGGCGAAACCAGTCGCTACTGTTACAGATCGAGATAAACAATCTGAGCCGTTCGGAAACATCTAAATCTGTAACATCTACGGGACAAATCGGGGCTCAGATGTTACAGAACGAGACAGAAGACTCCCCCGTCAGACAATGTCTCAATCTGTAACAGTTACTCGGCAAAATCGGTCTTTACTGTTACAGATTGAGACATACGATCTGCCCCTTGGACAACATCTCAATCTGTAACATCTGCAGGCTGAATCTTCGTCCAGATGTTACAGATTGAGACATACTGTCGGCCCCATCCAAAACATCTAAATCTGTAACAAGTAGAGGTCGATTCCTGGCCTAGATGTTACAGATCGAGACCGAAGAATCCCCCTCCGGACAACATCTCGATCTGTAACATCTGCTGAGCAAAACGGGTCCCTGCTATTACAGATTGAGATGTTTGAATCGGTTATCGTACAACTATCTTGATCTGTAACAGGTAGAGGCTGAAATCCCGCCCAGGTGTTACAGATTGAGACGGAATCCGTACACACGAACACCACTATTGGCATC
>OIDQ01000437.1_pt1 | contig 20520 bp, 15 predicted proteins | sample 1581511 | NCBI WGS metagenome assembly OIDQ01 (sample SAMEA3882526, study PRJEB24775) | human gut metagenome | biome: human-associated habitat; feature: intestine environment; material: feces | place: Netherlands | collected 2009/2010
TATAACATATTGTTTGGCAAAATATCAAGGAAGGAATAGGAAAAAAAGAAATAAATTATAGAGAAATTGTTATAAAAATATCGTTCTTAAATAGGAATTTGCCGGGCCGTCTCTCTGCCTGCGGCAAATTCCTATTTAACTTCAATCTGGATTGTGATCCGCTACTGTGGTAAAATATCGTTTGGAAATACTTTTTATTTATAATTTGACAGCAAACAACTCCAGATAGTATCATTTTTTATAAGACATTTTAATAAGGTAAAAACTAATTACAAATACGTTATGAAAGAGGTATTAATTATGGAGTTGATCAAAGCGTTACCAGAGATTTTTGAAGATTTTGCGGAGCAGAGAAAGAAGTCCTTTCTGACGATGAAGGAATTGAAGGATAGGGATGTTCCGGTTGTTGGAGCTTACTGTACATATTTTCCACAGGAAATCGCAATGGCGATGGGAGCAGTTACAGTAGGTCTTTGTTCTACTTCAGACGAGACAATACCAGTGGCAGAGAAGGATTTGCCAAGAAATCTGTGCCCTATGGTAAAGGCAAGTTATGGTTTTGCAGTATCGGATAAATGTCCGTTCTTTTATTTTTCCGACGTAGTAGTTGGAGAGACAACCTGTGATGGGAAGAAAAAGATGTATGAACTGATGGGAGAGTTTAAAAATGTTTATGTTATGGAGCTTCCAAACAGTCAGAGTGAAACTGCATTAAAGCTTTGGAAAGAAGAGATTCTTAAGTTCAAATCTTATCTGGAGCAGGCTTTCAAAGTGGAGATTACAGAGGAGAACGTTCGTAAGGCAGTTCATATGATGAATGAAAATAGAATTGCGCTTAAAAATCTTTATGAAGTTATGAAAAATGATCCGGCACCGATGAATGGACAGGAATTGTTTAATGTATTATATGGAAGCCAGTTCCGTTTTGACAAAGAAAAGGTTCCGGAAGAAATTCATGCGCTTCGTGAAAAGATTATGAAGGAGTATGGGGAGGGGGAGAAACAGCCGAAAAAGAAGAGAATTCTTTTAACAGGATGTCCAAGCAGCGGTGCGCCAATGAAAGTTGTGAAAGCATTGGAAGAAAATGGAGCGGTTGTTGTTGCCTATGAAAACTGTGGCGGTACAAAGTCGGCTGACCGTTTAATAGATGAATCTGCAGAGGATATTTATGAGGCGATCGCGGAAAGATATCTTCAGATTGGCTGTTCTGTTATGACACCAAATAAGAATCGTTATGAACTTCTTGGAAGATTAATAGAGGAATATAAAGTAGATGGTGTTGTGGAAATGACACTGCAGGCCTGCCATACTTACAATGTGGAGGCAAAGAGTATTGAAAAGTTTGTAAAAGGAAAAGGTGTTCCGTATATTCATGTGGAGACCGACTATTCACAGGAGGATATCGGACAGCTTAACACGAGAATGACAGCATTCGTCGAGATGTTGTAAGAGGAGGAAAAGACACCTATGGCATTTACACATTTACATGTGCATACGGAGTACAGTCTGCTGGATGGTTCTAGTAAGATTAAAGAACTTCTGCCGAGGGCAAAAGAGCTTGGAATGGATAGTCTGGCCATCACAGACCACGGGGTTATGTATGGCGTGATTGACTTTTATAAAAAGGCAAAAGAAGTAGGAATTAAACCAATTCTTGGCTGTGAGATTTATGTTGCACCAGGGTCAAGGTTTGACAGGGAGCAGGGACGAGGAGAGGATAGATATTATCATCTTGTACTGCTTGCGGAAAATAATCAGGGCTATAAAAACCTGATGAAGATTGTGACAAGAGGGTTTACAGAAGGATATTATTACAAACCAAGGGTAGACTATGAAGTGCTTGAAAAATATCATGAGGGAATTATCGCACTTAGTGCCTGTCTTGCCGGAGAGATTCCGAATAAGATTTTAAAAGAGGATTTTGATGGAGCAAGAGCTGCCGCAAACAAAATGCGTGATATTTTTGGAGAGAATAACTTTTTCTTAGAGTTGCAAGATCATGGAATTCGTCAGCAGACCCAGGTAAATACCAGCCTGATTCGTCTTTCCAGGGAACTTGGGATTCCGATGGTTGTCACAAATGATGTGCATTATATCAGAGAGGAAGATGCGGTTCCACATGACCTGCTTCTTTGTATACAGACTGGAAAAAAGGTTTCAGACCAGGACAGAATGCACTATGAAGGCGGGCAGTATTATCTGAAGTCGGAAGAAGAGATGCAGAAGGTATTTCCCTATGCGAGAGAGGCGATGGATAATACCCATAAAATTGCCGAGCGATGTAATGTGGAGATTGTTTTTGGTGAGCAGAAAGTGCCAAAGTTTGATGTGCCGGAAGGTTACGATGCATTTTCTTACTTAAAAGAGCTTTGTGAGACTGGTCTTGTGAAAAGATACGGGGACCCGCCGCCACAGGAATTGCAGGAAAGACTTTCTTATGAGCTTAGCACTATTAAAAATATGGGCTATGTTGATTATTTTCTCATTGTGTGGGATTTTATCCGTTTTGCAAAGAGTCAGGGAATCGCTGTTGGCCCGGGACGAGGAAGTGCGGCAGGAAGTATTGTTTCCTATTGTCTTGAGATTACGAATATCGACCCAATCAGATATCAGCTTATTTTTGAGCGTTTCTTAAATCCAGAGCGTGTATCCATGCCAGATATTGATATTGACTTCTGTTATGAGAGACGGCAGGAAGTTATTGATTATGTTTATGAAAAATACGGCAAAGATAAGGTAGTGCAGATTGTAACTTTCGGTACGATGGCGGCGCGTATGGCAGTTCGTGATGTTGGACGTGTCCTTGATATCCCTTATGTACAGGTTGATAATGTTGCAAAAATGATTCCGATGGAGCTTGGTATCACGATTGAAAAGGCATTAAAATCAAATCCGGAATTAAAGCAGGCATATGAGAGTGATGATGTTGTAAAGAATCTTATTGATATGTCGATGCGTCTGGAGGGATTACCGAGACATACATCAATTCATGCCGCTGGTGTCGTAATTGGTTCAAAACCGCTGGATGAATTTGTCCCACTTTCAAGAGGTGCAGATAATGTCATCACAACACAGTTTACGATGACAACCATCGAAGAATTGGGACTTCTGAAAATGGACTTTTTAGGTCTTCGTACACTGACCGTAATTCAGGATGCCGCACGAATGATTGGAAAGAAACTTGGCTATGATTTTAGTATTGATACAATTGATTATGATGATGCCAAAGTATATGAGATGATCGGGCAGGGAAAGACGGAGGGTGTGTTCCAGTTAGAAAGTGCTGGAATGAAGTCTTTCATGAAGGAATTAAAGCCAACGAATCTTGAGGATGTTATTGCCGGAATTTCTCTGTACCGTCCGGGACCAATGGATTTTATTCCAAAGTATATCAAGGGAAAGCAAAATCAGGATTCAATTCAGTATACCTGTCCGGAACTGGAAGAAATACTGGCACCGACTTACGGATGTATCGTTTATCAGGAACAGGTTATGCAGATTGTAATGCGTCTTGCCGGTTACACACTTGGCCGAAGTGACTTAGTGCGTCGTGCGATGTCCAAGAAAAAGGGAGATGTCATGGCGAGGGAACGTCAGAACTTTGTTTATGGTAATGAAGAAGAAGGCGTAGAAGGCTGTATCAAACGGGGAATTCCAGAAGAAACCGCCAATAAGATTTTCGATGAAATGATTGACTTTGCCAAGTATGCATTTAATAAATCTCATGCGGCTGCCTATGCGGTTGTTTCGTATCAGACAGCATGGCTGCGCTGCTATTATCCGGTAGAATTTATGGCTGCGCTTCTTACTTCAGTAATTACTAACCCGAAAAAGATTACAGAGTATATCAATACTTGCCGTGTGATGGGAATTTCCATCCTGCCGCCGGACATCAATGAGGGGGAAGCCGGATTCTCTGTTGCAGGTGATTCTATTCGATATGGACTTGCAGCGATTAAGAGTCTCGGAAAAAGTGTGATTGATGTAATGACACAGGAAAGAGAAGCAAACGGAAAGTACAAAGATTTAAAAGATTTCATGGGGCGTCTCACATCGAAAGAAATCAATAAGAGAACGATAGAAAACCTTATCAAATCCGGAGCATTGGACAGTTTTGGTAAGACGAGAAAACAGCAGATGCTTGTCTATCCGGTTGTACTTGAACAAGTAAACCGGGAGAAAAAAGAGTCTATGAGTGGTCAGATGTCATTGTTTGATTTCTTTTCCGAAGAAGAGAAAAAAGAATATGAGATGCAGTATCCTGATGTTGGGGAGTATGACGATGCGCAGAAACTTGCACTTGAAAAAGATGTGCTTGGTATTTATGTCAGCGGTCATCCACTGGAAAAATATATGGATTCCATTGAGAAGCAGACAACTGCCAGATCGACAGATTTCGAACCGGATGAGGAAAGCGGACGTGCAATCGTAAGAGACGGGCAGCATTATGTTGTCGGTGGTCTTATTAGTAATATCACAGCCAAACTTACAAAAAATAATCAGAATATGGCATTTGTTACGTTGGAAGACTTGTATGGTACTGTAGAAATCATTGTATTCCCGACGATATATCAAAATGTAAAGTCGTATCTCATCGAAGATAATGGACTTTATGTGAAAGGCCGGGCATCCGTTTCTGAAGAAAGTGGTAAACTGATTGCAGAATATATTGTGCCGATTGACCAGATTCCAAAGGAAGTATGGATTCAGACAGAGAACATTGGAGAATTTACAGATAAACAACAGGGTTTGTATAAAATTATCAGAAAATATCCCGGTAAAGATGAAATTGTTATTTTTTCCAAAAAAGAAAAAGCAATAAAAAGACTTCCAGCATACGAAAATATTTCCGCGAAAAATGACGTATTTAGCGAGTTAAAATCACTTTTTGGTGAAAAAAATGTAAAGGTTCGCGAGAAGAGTATTGAAAAATCCCAAAAAAAGAGATAATATATGTAATCGTTAGGGAGTATACTTAGGGAATTATGAAATGGAGGTAACGTTAGATGAATAAGACTAGCGCAGTTCAGACAATTGGAATTTTAACAAGTGGTGGAGATGCTCCAGGCATGAATGCTGCATTAAGAGCAGTAGCAAGAACAGCATGGGCAAGAGGTATTGATGTAAAAGGAATTTATCGTGGTTACAGCGGACTGTTAAACGATGAGATCTTTGATATGGAGAAGGAATTCACATGTGACATCATTTCTCGTGGTGGTACAGCTTTATTTACCGCAAGATGTGAAGAATTTAAACAGTTAGAGTATCAGGAAAAGGCAGCAGAGATTTTAAGAAGTCATAACATCGACGGACTTGTTGTTATCGGTGGTGACGGATCTTTTCGTGGAGCACAGAAGTTATCTGCACAGGGAATTAACACAGTAGCTCTTCCTGGAACAATTGACTTAGATATTGCATGTACAGAATATACAATCGGTTTTGATACTGCAGTAAATACAGCTATGCAGGCAATTGATAAGATTCGTGACTCATCCACATCTCATGAAAGATGTTCTATCATCGAGGTAATGGGAAGAAATGCTGGTTATATCGCATTATGGTGTGGTATTGCTTCAGGAGCTGAGGATATCTTAATTCCAGAGCGTTTCGATGGTAACAGACCAAAACTTGAAAATGAATTAATTGAAAGCATTCTTGAGAAAAAAGCACTTGGTAAGAAACATCACCTTATCATCAACGCAGAAGGTGTTGGACATTCTTATGGAATGGCTAAGAGAATCGAACAGGCAACTGGTGTAGAGACAAGAGCAAGTATCTTAGGTCATATGCAGAGAGGTGGAAACCCAACAGCAAAAGACAGAGTATATGCTTCTTACATGGGAGCTTTAGCAGTAGACCTGCTTTGCAGCGGCGCTACAAACAGAGTAGTAGGATACCGTAATGGTCAGTATATTGACTACGATATCGAAGACGCACTCGGAATGGCTAAAGACGTAGACCAGTATGAGTTTGAAATCGCTCAGATTTTAGGACGATAATATAAAGCCGAGTAGAACTTGGTAGACAGACGAAGAACCCCGTATATCCAAGAAGGAATTTTATTCTGTTGCGTTAAATCTTGGATATACGGGGTTCTTCTGCTTGTTGGCAAGCTTTAAACTGGCTTTATGTGGGCCGTCGAGTAAAAAAATTGAGAGATTTGTGGAGGCGAAGGGGGATTCAGTCTTATGGCTTCTGCTTATTCAACCACGATAGATTCTCGATAAATCTTCTCGATATCCTCCCTTGTTAATTCAAAAGGACATGTAGCCAATTTCGAAGTATTCTCCATCATCCTGTCGATGTAGAATGTGACTTCTTTTTGTGTTAAGCTGACTGTGCCAAGGATTTCAGTTAAGTAAGAGGCGAAGTCATCGAGGGTTTTGAAACCTAAGAGGGTAAGGATTTCTTCGACATCTTCTGGTTTCTGTTCTGCGTAAACGCGGAGGTAAGCAGCAAGGAAGATTCCGCAGGCTTTTCCGTGTGCTACTCCATTATGGTAAGTTACATCATAGCTTAATGCATGTGGAATGGAAGTTCCGGTCTGGGCGATTGCCATTCCTGCGATTGTAGAAGTCAGCATGAGTTTTTCTGCGAGTTCTTCGCTTAATTCTTCATCGGAACGAAGGAATGGAACGATGTCTCCCCACAGTTTCAATGCGTAGTTTGCGAACATCTGGTTATAGATGTTTGTCTGGATGCTTACGCGGCTTTCGGCTGCGTGTGCAAGGGCATCAACGCAAGTGTTGATTAAAAGATTTTTACTTGCGGACAGTAAATATTTACCGTCAATAAGGGCGATGTCTGGGAAAATCTTGTAGGAAATACTTTTCTTTGTCTGTGTGTCGTGACGGGTCAGAACGGAGACAGGAGTAACTTCTGAACCAGTACCGCAGGTTGTTGGAACGGCGGCGATTGGAAGTGTTTTTAAGTCTTTTGCTACATAGAAGCAGTCTCCGGTTTCTTCTGGGTTGGCAATTAATAAAGAGATTGCTTTCGATGCATCTAATGGAGAACCTCCGCCGATGCCGATAACGAAGTCCGCTTTGAATTCCTTACCGATTTCAGCGGCTCTTACGACTGTCTCAACAGATGGATTTTCTTCGATTTCATTGAAAATCTGATAAGGAACGGAAGCTTCCTCTAAAACAGCGATAACATCGTCAAGCGAACCATTTTTTTTGGAAGAACTATGTCCAGTGATAACGAATGCCCGTGATCCTAAAGCAAGAAGTTCTTTTTTGTGATTCTTTACACAGTTTTTTTCTGCATAAGTATTTGTAGGGTCAAAAAAACGCATGATAAACTCCTTTCATGGTTAGACTAATCGCAAATGCGATTTTAACGGTGAAATAGTATACTGCATCATTGTCATTTGGCTGGAAATCAATAAAACAGTACACTGGTTATTTCCTGCTATAGTGTAGCATAGCAGAAAGAAAAATTGCAAATTGCAAAGCTTTTTTTTCGCTTTTTTCAAGGGTTTTCTGATTTTCGGCTTGCAGTATCCCACGTTTATGTTAAGATATACTGTGAGACTTTATCTCATCATATAAAAAACAAAATATCGGAGTATAGTAATATTGGAGTTAGAAATATACAGATGATATTTTTAGAAATTAAGGAGGTACCGATGAAGAAGATACTAGCACCGTCTATTTTGTCTGCTGATTTTGCAAATCTGGGCAGAGATGTTTTGACTGCGATTGATGCCGGAGCAGAGTATGTGCATATTGATGTCATGGATGGAATGTTCGTTCCACAGATTTCTTTTGGAAATCCTGTAATTAAGGCACTTCGTCCACTCACAGATGTGATTTTTGATGCACATTTAATGATAGAAGACCCAGGTAGATATATCGAAGATTTTGCAAAGGCAGGAGCAGATATTATTACAGTACATGCAGAAGCCTGCACACATCTTGACCGAGTAGTACATCAGATTAAGGATTGCGGTAAGAAGGCAGCCGTTGCGATTAATCCTGCGACACCGCTTTCTGCGATTGAGTATGTTTTACCAGAACTGGATATGGTATTAGTTATGACTGTAAATCCAGGTTTTGGAGGACAGAAGTACATTCCTTACTGTGGCGAGAAGGTTCGGGAGCTTCGTAAGATGATCACAGAGAAAAATCTTGATGTGGATATTCAGGTTGACGGTGGAGTGAAGGCTTCGAATATAGCAGAGATTGCAGAATGTGGGGCTAATATATTTGTATGTGGTTCTGCTGTATTTGAAGGGAACATTGAGAAAAATGTTAAAGAGATTTTAGAGCAGATGAATAAATAATTTGAGATAATAACGCACATTTAGTATACTTACTATACTATCATCTTGCGCTTGTGTTCAAGTATCGCAGGTGGGTTTTCGAGGAAAAGGAAGTGGCATGGTGGCAAACAGAGCATATAAATTCAGAATATATCCTTGAATTTGAATAACCAGTCACATTAAATTTGTTCTGAAGTTAAAAAGTTACAAATAATTAAGGGGTAATTTCAGTGAAAACTGAGCAAATAATTTCTAAAGAAATTGATAAAATTTTAATAGAAATTTTATAAAAAATTTAGTTAAACGAGAGGTAAATATTATGAGCGATTGTACACATGATTGTAGCAGTTGTGGCGAAAGCTGCGCACAGAGAGAGTCCAAACCAGAAGATTTTCTTGTAAAGTTAAGTAAAGGAAGTTCTGTTAAGAAGGTTATTGGTGTTGTATCCGGTAAAGGTGGAGTAGGTAAGTCTATGGTAACTTCACTTCTTGCAGCAGCTTCTATGAGAGAAGGATAAGACAGCTATTTTAGATGGAGATATCACAGGACCATCTATTCCAAAGGCATTTGGTCTTTCCATGAATCTTGTAGGTAACGCAGAAGGACTGATTCTGCCAGCAACAACAACTTGCGGAATCGACATTGTTTCTGTTAACCTGATGCTTGCGAATGAGACAGATCCTGTTATCTGGAGAGGGCCTGTTCTTGGCGGAGTAATCAAACAGTTCTGGGGAGAGACATTATGGCAGAACATTGACTATATGTTCATTGATATGCCTCCAGGAACTGGTGATGTACCGCTGACTATTTTCCAGTCTGTTCCGTTAGATGGTATTGTTATCGTATCTTCTCCACAGGAATTAGTTGGAATGATCGTAGAAAAAGCGGTGAACATGGCAAGAATGATGAATGTTCCAATTCTTGGTTTAGTAGAGAATATGAGTTATGTAGAGTGTCCTGACTGTGGAAAGCAGATTAAGGTATTTGGAGAAAGCCACATTGATGAGATCGCGGCAGAGTATGATGTACCTGTTCTGGCTAAGCTTCCAATGGACCCAGCACTTGCCGCAGCCTGTGATGCAGGAAAGATTGAGTACGTTGAAAATAATTATATGAAAGATGCCATTGAGGTATTGAAGAAATTATAATATGAAACGTCATGGAGGCGTAAATGGACAAAAAAAATAATCAGAATGATAATCCAAACAAAAAGAAGAATATAAAGTCTGCCATTATTCTTCTGGTCGTTTGTCTTGGAATTACCGCTCTCTTTACTTCTGTGATGAGCCGTTATAAGAATGGTTCACAGAAGAAGATTTCGTATAGTAAGTTTCTTACGATGTTGGATAAAGGAGAGATTAAAAAGGTACAGGTAGCAGACCGAAAGATTTATATCGAACCGAAGACACAGCAGAATCCGTTAATGAAAACAACATATTATACGGTTTCTATGAATGATGCACTGCTGGTTAACCGTTTAAAAGAAGCGGAGGACAATAATAAGATTAGTTCTTATGAACAGCAGGACAGCAGTGGATCGAATGCGATTCTTTCTGTTATGGTTAGTTATGTACTTCCGTTTGTGCTGATCTATGCAATGATGTATTTTGTTATGCGTGGAATCGGCAAGGGCGGCGGTATGATGGGAAGTGTAGGAAAGAGTAATGCAAAGGTATATGTTGAGAAAAAGACAGGAGTTACTTTTGCAGATGTAGCCGGTCAGGATGAGGCAAAGGAAAGTCTTACTGAGATGGTTGATTTCCTTCATAACCCTGGTAAATATATTGAAATTGGTGCCAGACTTCCAAAGGGTGCGCTGTTAGTAGGCCCTCCGGGAACTGGTAAAACTTTACTTGCAAAAGCAGTTGCGGGTGAGGCAAATGTACCGTTCTTCTCTCTGAGTGGTTCCGACTTTGTAGAAATGTTTGTCGGGGTCGGTGCATCAAGAGTTCGTGATCTGTTTAAGCAGGCACAGTCTATGGCACCTTGTATCATTTTCATTGATGAGATTGATGCTATCGGTAAGAGCCGTGACAGCCGTTATGGTGGTGGAAATGACGAGCGTGAGCAGACATTGAATGCCCTGCTTGCAGAGATGGATGGATTCGATTCTTCGAAAGGCCTTGTTATTTTAGCAGCGACAAACCGTCCGGAAGTATTAGATAAGGCACTTCTCAGACCGGGCCGTTTTGACAGACGAGTTATCGTAGAACGCCCTGACTTAAAGGGCCGTGTGGAGACATTAAAAGTACATGCAAAGAATGTCAAGATGGACGAGACAGTTAATTTTGACGAAATTGCCCTGGCAACTTCCGGTGCCGTAGGTTCTGATCTTGCAAATATGATTAACGAGGCCGCCCTTGCAGCAGTTAAAGCTGGAAGAGAAGCAGTATCTCAGAAAGACCTGTTAGAGGCAGTAGAAGTTGTTATTGCCGGAAAAGAAAAGAAAGACCGTATTCTTGGTGAGGAAGAAAAGAAAATCGTTTCTTATCATGAAGTTGGTCATGCTATGGCAATTGCTGTGCAGAAGAATACAGAACCAGTACAGAAGATTACGATTGTTCCAAGAACAATGGGTGCACTGGGTTACACCATGCAGGTTCCTGAAGAAGAAAAATATCTGATGAGCAAAGAGCAGATGCTCAGCGAATTAGTTACACTTTTTGGTGGACGTGCGGCCGAGGAAGTTGTATTTAATTCTGTTACAACAGGAGCTTCTAATGATATCGAGCGTGCGACCCAGATTGCAAGAGCGATGGTAACACAGTACGGTATGTCTGAAAGATTTGGACTTATGGGACTGGAGTCTGTACAGAACCGTTATCTTGATGGACGTGCAGTGATGAACTGTTCCGATGCAACAGGTGCACTCATCGATGAAGAAGTAAAAGAAATGCTCAAAGTGGCTTACGATAAGGCGAAAAAGATTATTGAAGACCACAGAGAAGTTATGGACGAGATTGCAGAATTCCTGATTGAAAAAGAGACAATTACCGGTAAAGAATTCATGGAAATTTACAATAAATCTTTAAAGAAAGATGAACTGGAAAGTGTTGAAGCGAATGTTGAAGAGGATAAGGAGAAAACAGAATTATCCGAGGCAGAAACGGTATCAGAAGAATCTTCATTAAAAGATGCGGAAAGTCAGGATGCACAGAAAGTTACCGAAAAGAAAGACAGTGAGCAAACAAAACAGGAAGAGTAAATTATGTTTGATATTCAGGAAGAACTGAAAAAACTCCCGGCAAAGCCGGGGGTATATCTGATGCATAATGCACAGGATGAGATTATCTATGTCGGTAAGGCAAGAATCCTTAAGAACCGTGTGCGTCAGTATTTTCAGAGTAGTTATAATAAGAGTGTAAAAATCCAGCACATGGTTTCTCACATCGCTTATTTTGAATATATCATCACAGACTCGGAGCTTGAGGCTCTGGTTTTGGAATGTAATCTGATTAAAGAACACCGTCCACATTACAATACGATGCTGAAAGATGACAAGAGTTATCCATATATTCGTGTCACAGTGCAGGAAGATTATCCGAGAATTTTATTTTGCCGTCAGGTGAAAAGGGATAAATCGAAATATTTCGGTCCGTATACGAGTGCGGGGGCGGTGAAGGATACAATTGAACTAATGAGAAAAGTATACAAAATACGGAGTTGTAGCCGGTCATTGCCTAAAGAGATAGGGAAGGACCGGCCCTGTCTTTATTATCAGATAAATCAGTGTGATGCACCGTGTCAGAATTATATTTCTAAAGAAGAGTACCGCGCCCATGTGGATAAGGCGTTGAAGTTTTTAAATGGCGATGAGAAAGAAATCATAAACAGTCTGGAAGAAAAAATGAAAAAAGCGGCCGCAGAACTTGAGTTTGAGCAGGCTGCCGAGTATCGTGATTTAATTGAAAATGTAAAACGAATCGGTGAGAAGCAGAAAATCAATGATACTGGTGGAGATGACAGGGATATTATTGCTATGGCAAAGGCCGGCGATGAGGCAGTTGTGGCTATTTTCTTTATCCGAAGCGGCAAGCTTCTCGGCAGAGATCATTTTCATATGACAGGAATCGGAGACAGTGAAAAGCAAGAGATTATCACGGACTTTATTAAGCAGTTCTATGTAGGGACTCCATTTATTCCAAAAGAAATTTTAACGCAGGAAGAAGTTCTTGATCAGGAAATTCTTGAAAAATGGCTTTCAGATAAGCGTGGAAGTAAAGTGATTTTTGCTATGCCGAAGCGTGGAAGTAAACATCAGATGATGGAGCTTGCAAGAAAGAATGCACAGAATGTTCTCGCACAGGACAGTGAGAAATTAAAGAGAGAAGAACGCAGAACAATTGGTGCGGTACATGAATTAGAGCAGGCATTAGGAATTGGGAACTTAAACCGTATGGAGGCATTTGACATTTCCAATACAAATGGATATGAAAATGTTGCTTCAATGGTTGTTTTTGAAAAAGGTAAGGCTAAACGAAGCGATTATCGTAAATTTAAGATAAAAACCGTAGCCGGACCGGATGATTACCATTGTATGGAAGAGGCGTTAGAGAGAAGATTTTCCCACGGTATCAGGGAGCAGAAGGAGCGGGAAGAAAAGGGACAGGATATGGAACTTGGAAGTTTTACCCGTTTTCCGGATATTCTTATGATGGATGGAGGAAAAGGCCAGGTAAACATTGCATTACAGGTCCTCGAAAAGCTGGGATTAACTATTCCGGTCTGCGGTATGGTAAAAGATGATTTCCATCGTACAAGAGCCTTATATTATAACAATGAAATCATTGAATTTCCTAAAAATTCGGAAGCATTTCGGATGATAACCCGTTTGCAGGATGAGGCGCATCGTTTTGCAATCACATATCATAAAGCACTCCGTGGAAAAGAGCAGGTACATTCGGTACTTGATGATATTAAAGGTATCGGTCCTGCACGAAGAAAAAGCCTGATGAAGCATTTTAAGGATATCGGAAAAATAAAAGAAGCTTCCGTGACAGAACTTTGTGAAGCAGATGGAATTACAGAAAATGTAGCCGAAGAAATTTACCGCTTTTTTCATGAGGATACTTCTAAAAAAAATGGGGATGTGGTATGATAAATATATCAGATGTGAGATGACTCCCACCTCGCAGCAAGAATGCCGGGGCATTCTTGAATGGTGTGGATACTGATATAATACTAACGCAACTCTGCAAAATTATACACAGGGAGAATAGTATTGCTGCTGAGTGATTCACATACAAACCAAAGAATATGGGTTTTACGATGAAGAAGAGTAAAGAAGTAATTTTGGCTGGCAGATACTGTGGCTGAATCTTACTGTGTAGTTTGCAAGAGAAATGAACTTAATGAAAAATGGATATGTACTCTCGGAGTCTTTCTTGCACTTGCTTTTGTGGCTGATTTTCCGCCAGTCGTACCCGAATTTCATCAACGTACGCACCGCGTACGCCTCAAAAATTTGGACACAACTGACAAAAAATCTTCTCACAAAATCAAGTACAAAAAGATTCCGAGAGTACATTTGTATTTTTAATATATCATAGATTTTCCAATAGTGGAATGAAATTTGTCGTGGGATGTCGTTTTTCGTTTTTTCAAATAGATCCTATGAATTGTTTTTAAAGGATTTTACAATCTGATTTAAAATTTTTTTCCTTTTTGCAGAAAATTGCTCTGCATCAAAATGATATTTTTTATTCTGGCAATCAAGATACTGATAGCTAAACAAGCAGTATCCTTCTATTTTTTTCTGCTTTTTTAGATAGGAAAGTTCTTTTTTCAGCAGGGAGGCTTTTTGAAGTTCTTTTTCATCCGATTGTCCTGGTTCAGCACTACCCATCCGATAAAGCTGGAGTCCAATATAAAGTTTTACTGGTGAGTTCTCCATAAGAATGCACCACGCATCAGTCACTTTATCAAAAGGAGCCACTTCGTTTGTAAATCCCCAGTATATCTGTGGCATTAAATAATCGACATATCCATTTTGGGATACCCATGTATCAATATCTACATAATATTCTAAATCACTCCGTAGATTATCTAAATTTCCGGCAGGGCTGATTCCAAAAGTAACATCTGAGTTGATTTCTTTTACAGCTTTATAAATTCCGGATACAAGTCGATTTACGTTATCACGTCTCCAATCTGCTAAAGAGATTTCATTTGAGGATTTATCTGCAGAAGTGAGCGATGTTGAATCCGTGGATGACAAATTTGTTTTCTGCTGTTGTTTATACTCTGGAGCATCAAATGCTGTTGTTACATTTTTCTCAGTAAAGGAAGGATAAAAATAATCATCCATATGAATGCCATCTACATTATAATTTTTCACGATTTCTTTTACGCCCTGTATAATAAGATTTCTTACACTCTCTGAAGAAGGATTATAATAAAGACTGCCTTCATAAGATAAAATATTTCTTTTTGTGTTTTGAACGGAGAACCATTTCCTGGCGGGATTTGTTTTAGAAAGACTGCGAATAGAATTACCGGAGGAGATACGATACGGGTTAATCCAGGCTTCAATAGAAATGCCCTCTTTATGACTCATTTCTGTCATGATTTTCAGAGGATCATATCCAGGATTTTTCCCTTGTGTTCCGGAAATGCAGGCTGCCCACGGAAAATAATCTGATGCATAAAGAGCATCTCCAAAAGGGCGGACCTGTACGATAATCCTGTTACAGCCAATAGTCTTTATCTGTTGTAAAATATGTTTATAAAACTTTCGGAAGCTGCTTTCATTATTATTTTTTACAGACTTCCGATAGCTATTAAATTCTAAATAACTGAGCCAGACAGCACGATAATTCATAGTATCTGCCGACTGCGTGGATGAATTATTTCCTTTTTTGCTGTTTCCTTTATTAGAAGTAACAGAAGATTTATTACTGGAAGCCTTTTCCTGCGTACTGAAGAGGAAATTTATAAATTCCGAACTGCTGCGTCCACTTATTTTTTTCTCTATTAAAGCATATGAGAATAATATGGCAATAGTAAGTACCATAATGATGATAAAATTTTCAATGAGCTTTTTCATAAATAAAATCCTTTCGTTTGCCATAGGCGGAAACCCACTACCTTTAGGTGGTGGGAGGAGCCTTGTTAACTGTTACCCAATATGCTACAATAGCCGTAGCAGTTCTTAAAGAGAAAACCGTTAGATGTGCTGCTCATTAAAGACACTCTTTTGTACATTGACAAGATATGAGGTTGCAATACGAAATTCGTGTATTGCGTAAAATCTTAACCGTAAAAGATTTTTTTACTGTATAGCATGGGAAGTTTAGTACCTGATACAGTTACAGATGAGCATGTCTTGTCTGTAAAGGGTGCTGTCAGCCACCCTATGATGTAACGCCACTTTAGATAGCAATATCTATCGGGGATTAAAGGTCGGAGGTGTAAGCCGTTAATACGACTGGGCAGTTACAAACCCATGACCTTTAGGTCGTGGGTAGTTGACGTGCCCTCCCTCATGTTTGACAAAGTTCTATATTATATAATGTACGATAAATTTATTTGAAACTTCTATGTAAAATTTCTCTGCCTTATACCAGAAAAATATTATAACAAAATCATTTTTAAACGTCTAGTATGCCGTTTTATTGGATTTACGTCAAATACGGAAGAATGATTTCTAGCTTGTCTGATTCTGTATGTTTACATTTATATATCTTATGTTTTGGCAGGCTGGTGCATGCGTGAATTATATGCCAAACTAATATTTTTTCTAAAGCGTGTAAAAAATGCCCTAAAAAACAGATTTGAATGTATAGAACATTTGTGCTAAATTCAAGTCGAACGTCCGTGAGACTTGGCGCGTGATTCTGGTCAGCGAAACTGACATGTTCCTATCAGAATCACTGCGCATCCTCGCGGAGCGTTTATCTCAGTCGGAGATTGGACTCCCACTGAGACAAATTTGCTATTACTCACCACCTGAAGAAGTGGGAGTCTTCTCGACTGAGATAAATAAAAAATTAGAAGGAATTATTTTATGAAATTACAGAAATTATTAAGCTTAACAAGACAGGCAATCGATGCCTATGGAATGATTAAGGAAAATGATAAAATTGCAGTAGGAATCTCTGGCGGAAAGGACAGTCTTACACTTCTTTATGCACTGTCCTATTTGCGAAACTTCTATCCACATAAATTTGATATTGTAGCGGTTACAGTAGATTTAGGATTTGATAATCTTAATTTAGAAGAAATCAGGGAATTTTGCAAAAAACTAGGTGTAGAATATCAGATTATAAAAACACAGATTGCTGAAGTAGTTTTTCAAGTCCGCAAGGAAAGCAATCCCTGTTCTCTTTGCGCAAAAATGCGAAAAGGTGCATTGAACGATGCCATGAAAGAATTAGGCTGTAATAAAGTAGCCTACGCACATCATAAAGATGATTTATTAGAATCTATGATGATGTCCTTTTTATTTGAAGGGCGAATTCACACATTTGCTCCAGTTACCTATCTTGACCGTTCGGGACTTACTGTAATCCGCCCTCTTCTCTTTTTATATGAAGGAGATGTGAAAGGATTTGTAAAAGAATACAATCTTCCAGTAGTAAAAAGTCCCTGCCCGGTCGATGGTTCGACAAAGCGGGAAAATGTAAAGAATCTTATTGGAGAAATCAATCATCAATATCCTGGAGCAAAGGCTCGTATGATTCGTGCAGTAATTGATGATATTGTAAATCCAGATTGTCCTCCCCAAAATTAAAGGGATATTTTAATACAAAATTTGTATATCAGGAAATATTTGAAAAATGCTCTGGAAATTATTTAGAGCGTGTTTAAAAAGAAAGGAGTGATTTTTATGCAGCAGCCAACCTATGATGAGCAGATTACAATGAAAAATGAAATGAAGCTTAGAGAACTTTGTGCCGGACTTCCAGCTTTTTGTAAAGAATTTTTTCGTGGAATTGAACCAACGACTTCTTCTCGGACACGAATTGCTTATGCTTATGATTTGAAAATATTTTTTCATTTTCTTCAGGAAAAATATCCTGATATCGAAGAAAGTGATTTAAAAAACTGGCCTGTAACCGTTCTTGACAAGGTAACGCTGACACAGCTTGAAGAATATTTAGATTATCTACGCCTCTATGAGGATGCAGAAAACAAAGTTCATACTAATGAAGAACGAGGACGTATGCGAAAAACAGCCAGTATACGGACATTTTATAAATTTTTCTACCGAAAACAAGTTATTAAAAATAATACAGCAAGCTTGTTAAATCTTCCGAAGAAACATGAACACGCCATTGTCCGATTAGAAATTGACGAAATTGCGAAGCTATTAGATGCAGTAGAAGAAGGAGATAATCTAACAAAATCCCAGAAAAAATATCATAATAAAACAAAAATCAGAGATTTAGCAATCCTCACTCTCCTGCTCGGGACAGGAATCCGTGTCTCAGAATGTGTTGGAATTGATATATCTAACTTAGACTTTGAAACAAATGGAATGAAAATCCACCGAAAAGGAGGGGCGGATGTTATTCTATACTTTGGAGAAGAAGTCAGAGAGGCACTTCTTGACTATCTTGAAGAACGAGAAAAAATAATCCCAAAAGAAGGCTCCGAAAACGCACTCTTCCTCTCTATGCAAAAGCGTCGCATCAGTGTACGTGCAGTAGAGAACCTCGTAAAAAAATATGCCCGTTCAGTAACCCCTCTAAAAACAATTACACCTCATAAACTGCGAAGCACTTATGGTACACAACTATATCAGGAAACGGGAGATATCTACTTAGTTGCCGATGTTCTCGGTCATAAAGATGTCAATACGACACGGAAACATTATGCGGCGATGGAGGACCAGAGAAGACGAATGGCAGCGGGAAAAGTACAGTTAAGGGAAAAATAATTCTGGTTTATGTCAAGTCAAACGTCCCTTTGAAGCACAATAAGCCATATCTGTGGCCTCGGAGCAAGTGTTGAATGTGAGCGTTAAGAAGAACATTCAACACTTGCTCCGAGGCCACAGATATGGCTTATTGTGCTTCAAAGGGGCTGTCTTTGGCTGCTGGGATAAAAATTAGAATTTTATTTTTCGAATAACTGTAATTAAATCGAAAGTTTGTCTGTCTGTTCGTTCTACTATAAATCTTAATTATAATATGGAACCATTAAATAACAACCTGCATTTACCTGATTTGACTTCATATTATTACATCTCTTAATTTCATGAATATATTGATAAATATTTATAAATCCAGAATCATTCGTATTATCCATGTTCTCTTTAGCGATAGACCACAGGCTGTCTCCATCCTTAATTTCAACTACTTTATATTGTATATCATTGGCCGATTCTTGTGCTTTTACTACCCTATCTCCAAAATATAAAAAGAAACACACGCTGAGTAGACTTATTATTAAAACTGCTCCTGTAATAAAAAATGGTCGTTTCTCACGCAATTCTCGTTGGCGTTTTTTCTTTTGTAATTCCGAAAAATCGTAAATCTGTGCAGTTGTTTTCATACTTATCTCTTGCATATAATCCCTCCATACATAATGATAACTGGTTATAAATTATTCATGTAATAAGATATATGTCCCGAACTAATATTCCGAACATATATTCCGTATATATGTTTGCATTATACCGAACATTTTTTCGGTTGTCAATAGAAAAAATGATTTTTCGAAAACATTTTCGAAAACACTTGTTTTATGTTTTATCCCATGATACAATTATGATAAAATATACGTTTATAAAGGAGGGTATTTTTTGATGAGCTATGGAAAGATAAGTGCAAAGCAGAAAGAGATACTAGAATACATAAAGCAGTCTATATTAAGCCACGGTTATCCCCCGGCTGTTCGCGAAATCTGTGAAGCAGTTCATTTAAAATCTACTTCTTCTGTACATTCTCATTTAGAGACATTAGAGAAGAATGGATATATCAGACGTGACCCATCGAAACCACGAGCAATTGAGATTATAGATGACAACTTTAATCTTACAAGAAGGGAACTAGTAAATGTACCGATTGTCGGAACTGTAACAGCTGGAGAACCAATCCTTGCTATCGAGAATATTCAGGGTTACTTCCCAATTATGCCTGAGTTTGTGAATAATAAGCAGACATTTATGCTTAAAGTAAAGGGAGAAAGTATGATTAATGCTGGTATTTTCGATGGCGATTTCATTTTGGTAGAAGAGACACCAACAGCTTCTGATAATGATATTATCGTAGCGTTATTAGAAGATTCTGTTACTGTAAAGAGATTTTTCAAAGAAGAAGATTACATACGCCTTCAGCCAGAAAATGATACAATGGAACCAATCATCGTTCCACAAGATTCTCCATTTTCTATTGTTGGTAGAGTCATTGGACTGTATCGTGCATTTAAGTAATACATTAAATAGGAATTTGCCGGGGTGAGTAAACAGCCAGAACTCCCAGAGAAAATATACCCTATATCTGTGGCCTCGGAGCAAGGTTTAGATACGAGCGCATAAGCGAGCATTCAAACCGCTGCGACTAAAGTCACAGATATAGGGTATATTTTCTCTGGGAGTTCTGGCTGTTCCAATCCGATAAATTTGGAGTATTCAACATGTCGCGACTAAAGTCACAAATATGCCTTATATATCGTTTTGTGGGCGTCTGTTTTGCCTGTGGCAAATTATTATTGTAAATCCTCTTTAGTAATCTGTTTTCCATCTCTCCAGATTCTCTCTAAATCATAAAAAGCACGGTCTTCCTTACTAAATACATGAACAATAATATCTTTATAGTCCATAAGAATCCAGTTTGCACTCTGATAGCCTTCGATCTGTTTGCATTCGCAGCCTGCTTTGCCAAGCATCTCTTCTACATTGTCAGCCATTGCCTGTACCTGGTTTGGGTTGCTTCCGTCTGCAATGATGAAATAATCAGCAAGAACAGATACAGACTGGATATCGATGATCTTAATATCCTGTCCCTTTTTATCATCAATTGCCTTGCAGGCAATCTGTGCCATCATTTTCTCTGTACTTACTGTACTCATTCTGATCTGCTCCTTTCTTAATAATGCCTATACTGACCCAATATTATTTCAAATTCCTGCGCAAACAAATGTCTTTAAACGTGACAAAATATTCGCCAGTATATGCGGAGTATTAATTATCAGATACGTTATTACGCTTATTATGCAATTCTTTATAATAAATATAAGCCTCCTTGGAAGTTGGCTCAATATCATCGGCAGAATCTTCTTCCAGATACTCCAGGGTATCTTTTAGG
>OIDQ01000440.1_pt1 | contig 20431 bp, 15 predicted proteins | sample 1581511 | NCBI WGS metagenome assembly OIDQ01 (sample SAMEA3882526, study PRJEB24775) | human gut metagenome | biome: human-associated habitat; feature: intestine environment; material: feces | place: Netherlands | collected 2009/2010
CGCGATTGGCGAAAATGCGTTGGTGGAAATGGTGAAAATTATATTGACGCTAACAACAGGGCGGGAGAGGCGGCGAGGAGGCTCTCGCCGGCGGTGAGGCTCGCGGACGTGACCAGGACCCTGTCGATCCCGAAGAGCACCTATCTTGACCAGGCGTCCAGGATCTCGAGGCCCGACCCCAAGGCCGCGCTCAGGGAGCGCGTGCGCGCGTCGTTCGAGGCGAGCGGCGGCGCCTACGGGCCTGAGTCCGTGACCGCCGACCTCAGGAGGGGACCCGGCGAGCCCGTCTCGTGGCGCGAGCTCGCGCCCGGGGACGCCGAGAGCCCCGTCGTCGCGTCCGAGAAGGTCGTGCGCCGGATCATGCGCGAGGAGGGCCTGGTCGCCCGCAAGGCGGCGCAGATGCGTCGGAGGGCGAGGTACCGCAGCTACCGGGGCGAGCTCGCGGAGCGCCCGGCCAACGTCCCACTGCGCGCGGACGGGACGCACGACTTCCGCGCGCCCGCGCCCGGCCTGCTCGTGGTCACCGACGTCACGGAGTTCAGGCTCGACGGGTACAGGGCGTACCTGTCGCCCGCGATCGACTGCTTCGACGGGTGGCCGATCTGCTGGAGGGTCTCGGTCCACGCCGACTCCGACCTGATGGTCGGCATGCTCAGGGACCTGGTGGGGATAGTCGGGCCGACCGAGGACCGGCCGCTCACGGTGCACACCGACGGCGGCGCCGTCTACATGGGGCGCGAGTGGCGCGAGGCGTGCGGCCCCGGGGTGGTGCGCTCGATGTCGAGGAGGGCCCGGAGCCCCGACAACGCGCGCGCCGAGGGGTTCTTCGGCACGCTCAAGTGCGACTTCTTCGAGGGCAGGGACTGGACCGGCGTGCCGTTCGACGAGTTCTCCCGCCTGCTCGGCGAATATATCGAGTGGTATAGGGACGGCAAGCTCAAGAAGGACCTAGGATGGAAGACCATTAGGGAGTATCGCGAGGAGAGGGGCCATGCGGCATAGCGCCGGGACATGGTCCGGAAAAACGTCCGAGGTCCCGCTCATCCCGTTCCGAGCATCAAATCCGGGACATGCTTTCCGCGCTCCGCCCCTTGCAGAAAGCGCGTCTCCTTCCAAACACAAATCTTGCGGTACAGTTTCTGCAAAGACGCGAAGTGGCCGCTGACAGCAAAGAGGGGCTGCCGAGACAATGCCCGACGGCCCCTCCCCTCATAACTTGCTATCGATGCCAATCGCCACAAGGGCGCGGCTGCCTACTTGCTGATCGCGCCCGTCATATAGATAAACTGCACGCGATTTATATGTCCGCCCTGCTCGCCGTTGACAAAGTCCGTCGGCGTAAAGCCGGGGTTGAGCATTTCCTCGATCTTGTCCTTAACGGTGTCGATGACCTGAGTATCGAGATTGCTCGTTCGGTCGGTAAGCTCCTGCATGCCGTTGCCGAGCTCGGATGCGCCGCTGGCAAGCGTACCTGCACCCGAGGAGAGAAGATTCATGCCGCTAGCAAGGCTAGCAGCACCTGTCTTGAGCTGCGCCGCACCGTTGTTGAGCTGTGATGCGCCGTTGGCAAGCGCGGGCGTGGCACCGTTGAGCTGCTGTGTGCCCGCAGCAAGCTGGTCGGTGCCCGCGGCAAGAGCCGCGGCGCCATCGCTCAGCTGACCCGCGCCCGTTGCTGCAGAGCCAACACCGGCGACAAGACCGGGGTTCACGGCCGTGGGGTTTGCCGGGTTGATCGCGCTGTTCATATAGGCGATGGCTCCGGCCAGGCTCAGCTGTTGGCCATCCTGGACAGTGGTGTAGCCCTGAATGGCGCTATCGAGCGCGGTGACGGCACCCTGGGCGCCGCCCTGGGCGCCGGCCGCCTGGGCCAAAGTCGTAACCTGATCGGTAAGCGTGCCAAACATGGACTCGGCACCCTTAAGGCCCTGCGACACCTGCGTGTTAAGACCCTGCGCGCCCGCAACGGCATTGGATGCAGAATCGAGAAGCGCGGTAAGACCCGTCGCATCGGCGCTCGATGCCGCCGTGGCGGCGGCACCCGCGCTGGTAGCAGCACTGCCAGCACTTGCGGTGGCGGCATCCAGCTGTGCCGTAGCCTCGCTTAGCTTGGCTGCCGCAGCCTTGGCGGAGTCGAGATCGGCCGCGTTATCCAGCGCGTCCTGAGCATCGGCGACCGCCGCCTTGGCAGCGGCAATAGATGCAACGGTGCTCTCGGCGCCAGCCTTTGCGCTCTCGGCGTTAGCCTTTGCCGCATCGTTGCCCATGGCGCTCGCGGCCTGCTTTGCCCCGCCGAGCGCCTGCTGTGCACCGGCAAGGTACTGCCCCTCGCCGCTGAGCGCCGCCGTAAGACCCTGCGGCCCGTACAGCGCGCTGTAGGCGTTGCCCGACGTAGCGGTCACGGCGTCCTGGGCCGCCTTGGCCGCAGCCTGCGCCTTGGCAAGGTTTGCCTCCTGAGCCTGCTTGCCCAGCGTCAGCGCGTCGACGTACGTATCGGACCCAGCGGCAATTCCACTTATGCCGCCCGAGATCTGCTGTGCGCTCCCCTGCAGCTTGGAAAGGCCCGCCGAAAGATCGGACGCACCGCCCTTAAGCTGCACGGCACCGGCATTAACCCCCTCGGCACCGGCATTAAGGTTGCTCACGCCTTCGACCAGCGTGGGGACCTGCGCGTTGAGCTGACTCGTACCCGCCGCGAGCGCAGCGGCGCCACTGGACAGCGTGCCGGCACCGGTATTGGCCGTGGCAAGCGAGGCCGCGAGCGTCTTGACACCGTCGGCAACCTGGCCAGCACCGCTATTGGCCGTAGCAATACCGTTGGAGAGCTCCACGAGCTGGCTCGTATCCATGCTGCTCGAGTCCACATCGATGGCAAGATTCAGCGGCACGCCGACAATCTGCCAGCCATCAAACTCAAAATCCTCAACATCGGTCGTAATGGTGTAGTCTCCGGTGCTGCCGGGAATCACCATGTAGGTAAGCTGCGTGTTGGAGCCGTTGGCAGCAACCGTGGCGCCCTCAGCCTCAATATCGTGTGCCTCGGCATCCTTAAGCTGACCGGTAATCTGAACCAGGTAGTTATCGGCATAATCGCCACCGGTATAGTCGTCATTCTTTTCGACCTTGAGCTTCATGGTGAGCTTGCCGCTCTTGCCCGCCAAATCCTTGGCGTCGATATCGCGGCCATCGAGCTGGTATGCCACGGTGACGTTCCACGGCATCTGAGTGTTCTTGTCCAGATCGCCCTGGTAGACAAAGTCCTGCACTCCCTGGCCCGTAACGGCAACCGACCCGCTGTCGTCCGTTAGTTTTTGAGTCGTCGATAGGTTGGTCACTTTGTTATAGGTGCCGGCATCGTCGATCTTGACGCCCTTATTGGCCTCGAAGCTATTGACCACGTAAACACCCGTGCGATTGCCGTCGGCATCGGTTTTGACGTATACGACCTGGTTTTTCTTATATCCCGGCGTGCTGTTATCGGAGTCCGTCGCCATCTGTTCACTCGTAGCCGAGGCAGCGCTCGTCGACCCTACGCCGTCGGCGAACACAACGGCACCGGGAACGGTAAGGGCCACGGTCAGACCGGCGGCAAGAGCGAGCGCAGCGATGCGCTTATGGGGACGACGTACAAGATCGCGTTGGGCTTTGAGCTCTTTCGAAGCGGTATCAGTGGTATGGGTATGCATTGCGGTATTCCTTCCAACTGCTTTGTAAAACGTTACTGAGCGGAGCCGTCCGCAGCCGATGCCTCGGTGGTATCCGAAACCGGATCCTGGGCATCCTTGGGCAAAAAATGAGCTTTGAGCGTGGTCTTGCCGATGAGGCCATCGAGCACATACAGGAAACCCGGCAGCGCAAAGAGTACGGCGACTAGGGAGATGCTCACGCCGACGCCCAGGAACCAGCCGATCTGCTTGAGCACGCCGTGGCTCGAGATCGCATGGATCAGGAAGCCACTGATTAGCAGAACCGATCCAGAGGTCAAAACAGGAATCGTGCAAGCTTCCATGGTCTCGAGTAGCGCTTCGCGCTTATGCATGGTCACGCGGTCCTCACGATAGCGGTCAGCAATCAGGATGCCGTAGTCGACGGCAACGCCCAGCTGGATGGAGCTCACAATTAAGTAGGCGAGGAAGAACTCGTGCATACCGGTGTAGAGCGGTGCAGCAAAGTTGACCCAGATCGAGGTCTCAATCACGAGCACCAAGATGATCGGCAGGCTCAGCGACTTGGTGGCCAGCAGCAAGACCGCGAACACGGCCACGACGGCGATGAGGTCGACCTTGCCCTTATCGACGGTGATGGTGTCCTTAAGGTCGGTGGTGCTCACGCCCTCGCCGGCGAGCATTGCCTTACCCGGATAATGTTTGTCCGCGATACAACGAATCTTCTTGACCAGCTTAAATGTACTCGGACCCTCGTAGGGCGCGGTAACCGTGAGCACCAAACGGCTGTAGTGCTCTCCCTCCACCAGATCGAGCGTGTCCTTTTCGGCCATGCCCGTGGGGATATAGGGACTCGCAACGTCAACATAGCTCTGGATGGACTTGACCTCGGGGAGCGCCTTGAGCTCATTGGAGAGTGCCTGCTCCTCGCTCACCTCTCCACGGGGAACGAGCACAACGTAGGTATCGGAGTTGCCAAAGACCTCCTTGACCTTGTCCATATCCTGACCAAGCCGCGTATCCGAACCAAAAATGTGCGAAGTGCCGTAGTAGTACGTGATATCGCTGGAGGTCGATGCCACACGCGCAGGGTAAACCACGGCGAGGATCACGACGGCAGCGGGGATACAGACCTTGAGCACCAGACGGGCGAACTTACCCAGCGGCGGGACAAAGGGCCTGTGCTGCGATTTTTGCACAAAGCCATCGAACTGAACGAACATCGAAGGAACAAAGGTAAAGACCGATACCAGGCTGATGGCGATACCCTTTGCAAGGGCAAGACCAAGGTCGGGGCCGATCTTAAACTGCATGGCGGCAAGCGCGATAAAGCCGATGCAGACCGTGCAACCGCTCGAAAACACGGCGACCGAGGACAGGCAGCACGACTGCACCATGTCTTCGGCAACGCTGCCGTGGCGGCCACGCTCCTCGTTAAAGCGGTGCAGCAAAAAGACCGAGAAGTCCAGCGCGATGGCAACCTGCAAAATGGAGCCCGCAGAGTTGGTGACAAAGCTAATCTCGCCAAAGATGAGGTTGGTGCCCCAGTTGATAAACACCGAGACGCCCAGGCCCAGCAGCACCAGGATGGGTTCGGCCCAGCTGGTAGTCGTGATGACCAGAATCACGAAGATAATCGCTATGACAGCGACCGTGATAATGCTGATCTGCTGCTCGGTCGATGTGGTGGCGAGCGCGTTAGACATGGCCGAGCCCGTAATGGCGCCCTCGTCGCCCACGATATCTCGAATAGCGTCGGTTGCCTCGATCTCCTTTTCGGAATTAACCGTCACCGTAAACAGGGCGTTGTTCTTTTTGTAATAGGTCTCAACGGTGTCTTGGTCTTGCGTGGCAAGCGGCTGATCGATATCTGCCGCGTCGTCAAGCCATAGGACCTCCTCGACGCCGTCGACCTTTTTGATTTTGTCCTTGTATTTGAGCGCCTGAGCGATCGAGACATTGGGCACCATAACGCGACAGTTGGGAATGTCACCCTCAAACTCATCACCCATGGTATTCAGAGCGACGGTCGACGCCGCTTCGTCGGGCAGATAGCTCGTAATGTCGTAGTTAACGCCTACAAACTGGCGCAGGAACAGGCATACCAGTGCTGCCACCGCATAGAACGCGATGATGGGTTTGCGGTGCTTCACGACCCATCGAAATAGCTTCTCTTTCAACCTCAATCCTCCATAACGCTCAGCCTATGTTTTTCTCTTTGTTATATTCCACATTTGGTAGTTATACAACATGTGTAGGATAAAGGCGCCATAAAGATATGCGATTGACGCGGTCCCGGAGCCAAAACAGCCGCTGCAGAAGCAGTTCGGAAAAGGTCCTCAGCGGAAACTGCATCCCAGTTTTTAGACGAAAAACGGGATATGGTTTCTGGTTGGCCTAGATAATCGTCAGATTTAGCTGAGCGTCTGCCCCTATGTTTCCAAATGAATACGGTGTGAGCTGCGGACAAGGATTTTCCCCGCAAGCACTCTAGTATGCTAAAGTACCCAAAAGACCGGCGGAGCTATGCCGGTCGTTTGTTCTGTATGCAACACAGCATGAGGAGGCTCACCAGATGACGGCCACACCGTGGGGATTCCGGGACATATTGCCCGAGGAGGCTCAGGCGCGCGAGGAGATCGCGCTGACGGTGAAGGGCTGCTTTAGGGAGCATCATTATCTGCCGGTTGAGACGCCGCTGCTCGAGGACAAGGGCTCGCTCGAGGAGGGCGGCCGTATCGCGGACACGCCGTTTAAGCTTTTTGACGATGACGGCCGCTTGTTGGTGGTTCGTCCCGACAATACGTTGCCGATCGTGCGTTTGGTCTCGACCCGCATGCGCGCGGCCGACTTGCCGCTGCGCCTGCGCTATGAGGCGCCGGTGGTTCGCGAATGCCAGCGCAATGCCGGCGGTTCGCGTCAATTTACCCAGCTGGGTTTTGAGCTCATCGGCGCGGGCGATACCGCGGGCGATGTCGAGATCGTCTCGCTGGTGGCCGAGGCCGTTCGCAAGTTGGCGCTGCCCGATGCGCGCATTATCGCAGGTAGCGTGCGCCCGTTTAAGGAGCTGCTCGCGGCGTGCGAGGATCGCGAGCTGGCTGCCGAGGCTCTGCGCTGCGTGCACGCCAACGACTTTGTGGGCCTCGATGCCCGCGTGGCGGCAAGCGCCGAGACCGATGCCGTTAAGGCCGCCGTCAGCGAACTGCCGCGCCTGCATGGTGGGGCCGAAGTGCTCGATCGCGTGGATGCGCTGCTGGCGGCTGCCGGTATTGTCGCGCCGCTGACGCGCGAACTCCGTGCCCTGGTTGATGGTCTGGCTCCCGAGGACGCCCAGGTGCTGTCGTTCGACTTCTCCATCATGAACTCTTTCGATTACTACACGGGCCTGGTCTTTAAGGCCTATGCCGGTGGCCTGCCCGATCCGGTGGGCTCGGGCGGTCGCTACGACTCTATCTTTACCGGCGCGTTCGGCGACGGCATCGAGGTGCCGGCGGCGGGCTTCGCCTTTTCGCTCGAGCGTCTGGAGGCCGCGTGCACCTCTGCCGAGGACGCCGCCTCCGATGGTGACCACGCCGTGGGCCGCGGCGCCGAAGGCCCGCTACGCATCGCCGTGCCCAAGGGCTCGCTTAAGGCCGACACGCTCGACGTGCTCGAGGCCGCGGGCCTGGACGTCTCTGAGCTGCGCGACCCCGGCCGTCACCTGATTGTGCGCGGTCGCGACACGCGTGCCGGCGAGGGCACGGTCGGCGATATCGAGTTTGTCATCGTGCGTCCCAGCGACGCGCCCGCTTTTGTGGGCTGTGGTGGTGCCGATTGCGGCATCTGTGGCTGGGACTCGCTCATCGAGGCAGACCTCAACTTGCTGCAGCTGGTCGATCTGGGCTACGGCCTGTGCACGTTTATCGAGGCAGAGCCCGCGTGGCGCGCCGGCCAGGCCGAGCGCAACTATGCCCGCCGCGGGTCGCTTCGCGTGGCCACCAAGTATCCGCGCATCGCGAGTGCCTGGTATGCCGAGCGCGGCGTGAACGCCGATATCGTCTCACTGCATGGCAACATCGAGCTGGGCCCCATCGTCGGCATGACCGATCGCATCGTGGATATTGCCGCCACGGGCGCCACGCTGCGCGATAACGACCTGGTCATCACCGGCCGCATCATGGACTGCACGGCCCGCTTCTTTGTCAATCCGGGCGCCGCACGTCTGGATCCGCGCGTACGCAATCTGGCAGATCGCTTGGCGGCTGCCGTGAAGGACAAGCATTTTGAGCCCGTCGCGGGCTCGGCACAATAGCGCGAGCGCGCACGGGCGCCCCAACGTACGGGCTGCGGGCCGACTGGTGCCGCTGCCCAGTCGCTCGTTTTTCGAACACAACCTCGACCGATAGGGGATACCGATATGAAGACCATCAAGCTTGCTCCCGGTGAGCGCCTCGTTACCAACCAGCTCAACCGCAAGGGCGTGCTGCCGCAAAACATCGTCGACGCCGCCCGCGATATCGTGGCCAACGTGCGTGCCAACGGCGATGCCGCGGTGCGCGATTACTGCCAGCGTTTTGACGGTGTCGAGCTGCAGAGCTTCCGTCTGCCGCAAGAGCAGATCGATGCCGCGCTCGAAGGCCTCGATCCCGCTTTTGCCGCGGCGCTCGAAAAGGCTGCACGCCAGATTCGTGAGTTCCACCAGCGCGAGGTCGAGCAGAGCTGGTTTACCACGCGTGCGGACGGCACGATGCTCGGCGTTAAGGTGACCCCGCTCGCGGCGGCCGGCATCTACGTGCCGGGCGGTCGCGCGCAGTATCCCTCCACGGTGCTCATGAATGCCATTCCCGCCAAGGTTGCCGGCGTCAAGCGCGTGGTCATGGTGACCCCGCCGCAGAAAGATGGCCTGATCAGCCCGTATACGCTCGCCGCGGCAAAGCTCGGCGGCGTGGACGAGATCTATATGGTGGGTGGCGCTCAGGCCGTGGCCGCGCTGGCGTACGGCACCGAGACTATTCCGCGCGTCGACAAGATCACCGGCCCGGGCAACGCCTTTGTCGCTGCGGCCAAGCAGATTGTCTCGGGCGACGTGGGTATCGACATGGTCGCTGGCCCCTCCGAAGTCTGCGTGCTGGCCGATGCCACGGCCAAGCCCATGGTGGTCGCGGCCGACCTGATGGCCCAGGCCGAGCACGATCCGCTGGCAGCCTGCTATCTGGTGACCTGCGACGAGCAGTTTGCGCGCGAGGTCGAGGCAGGCATCGATATCCTGGTGGCGCAGTCGCCGCGTGCCGAGATCACGCGTGCTTCGCTCGACAATGAGGGCACCATCGTGGTGGCCGCCGACATGGCTGCCGCCGTCGAGGCGGTGAATACCGTGGCGCCCGAGCACTTGGAGCTGCACTGCAAGGACGCGATGGGCCTGCTCGGCGGCATTCGCAACGCCGGCGCCATCTTTGTGGGCGCTTGGAGCTCCGAGCCGCTCGGCGATTATGTTGCCGGTCCCAACCACACGCTGCCAACCGGCGGCACGGCCATGTTCTCCAACCCGCTTTCGGTCGAAGAGTTCGTTAAGCGCTCGAGCGTCATTTGCTATACGCCCGAGGGCCTGCTCTCTGACGCTCCCGCCACACAGCGTCTAGCCGAGGCCGAGGGCCTGTGGGCGCACGCGCTTTCTGCTGCCCTGCGTCGTCGCGTGCTGGAGCAGGGCGAGGATGCCGTGAGTGCCGAGTCACTGGCTGCGGCCGACCTGACCAAGGTCGCCTGGCCGGGCGACGCCGTGGCGACGGTTGCTGAGGGCGTGGACCTGGCGGCGGCTGCGGGCGGTGCCGCTGGCGCGACCGGCGAGGAGGCCTAATATGGCCGAGCTGACGCCCCGCATGAAGGAGCTCGTCCAGCCCTACTTGACCGGCATCGAGCCCTACGATCCCAACTTTACGCCCACGCGCATCAATCTTTCGGCCAACGAGAACACCTATCCCGTGCCGGCCGGCGTGCGCGAGGCGGTTGATGCGGCCTTGGCTGCCGCACCGCTCAACCGCTATCCCGATCCCATGTCCAACGACCTGCGCGACGAGCTTGCTGCCTGGCATGGCGTGACGCGCGAGAACATCTGCGTGGGCAACGGCGGCGACGAGCTACTCTATAACTTCCTGCTGGCGTTTGGCGGCGCGGGGCGGACCCTGCTCAACTGCCCGCCGTGCTTTAGCGAGTATGCGTTCTTTGCGTCGCTGTGCCAGACCGAGGTGCGCGACGTGTGGCGCGACCCGGCGACCTTTGAGCTCGACCAGGCGGCGGTGCTTGCGGCGGCTCCCGAGTGCAATCTGGCGATCGTGACCTCGCCCAACAATCCCACGGGTGACGTGGCGCCGCTCGACTTTGTTGCGGCTCTGTGCGATGCCTGCCCCGGCATGGTCATGGTCGACGAGGCCTACGTGGAGTTTGCCGACGATTCGTTTGGCGCGGCAACTACGGCGCAAGGCCTTATTGCCGAGCATCCTAACCTGGTGATTCTGCATACACTGTCCAAGGCGTTCGGCGCCGCCGGCACGCGCCTGGGCTATGTGATCGCGGCGCCCGAGGTCATCGACGTGTTCGCGGCGATTCGCCAGATCTATTCGGTCAACGTGTTGAGCCAGGCGGCGGCGCTTGCCTGCGTGCGTGCCCGCGATGCGTACGCGCCCGTGGTGGCACAGGTCGCATCCGAGCGCGAGCGCGAGTTGTGTGCCCTGCGCGCGATGGCTGCCGAGGGTCTGCCCGTGGAGGCGTGGCCGAGCGCGGCGAACTTTGTGCTTGTGCGCACGCCGCATGCCACGCGCGTGCGCGAGCGTCTGCGCGACGAGTATTCGATTTTGGTGCGCGACTTTAGTTACGCGCCGGGGCTCGCGGACTGTCTGCGCATTACCGTAGGCACCCCGCAGGAAAACGACGAGGTGCTGGCCGCGTTTGCCGTGCTGGTGAAGGAGGAGATGTAGATGGACCGCTATGCCGAGGTGACCCGCAAGACGGGCGAGACCGACATTGTCGTAAAGCTCGACCTGGATGGAAGCGGCGTGTGCGATATCTCGACCGGTGTGCCGTTTTTCGACCACATGCTCAACGCTTTTGGCCGCCATGGCCTGTTCGATCTGACGGTGCACGCGGTGGGCGACGTGGAGGTCGATGCGCATCATACCGTCGAGGACACGGGCATTGTGCTGGGCGAGGCGTTTTGCCAGGCGCTGGGCGACAAGGCGGGCATTACACGCTTTGCCGATGCAGCGATTGCCATGGACGAGACACTCGTGATGGCTGCCGTGGACATTTCGGGTCGCGGCCAGGCCTACTGCGAGCTGCCCGTGCCGACCGAGCGCGTGGGCAGCTTTGATACCGAGCTGGCCGTCGAGTTCTTCTATGCCTTTGCACGCGATGCCAAGCTCACGCTGCACGTGCGCGAGCTGGCGGGCGGCAACTCGCACCACATTATCGAGGCCGCCTTTAAGGCCGTGGGCCGCACGATGCGTCACGCCTGCGAGCTCGATCCCCACGTGCAGGGCATCCCCAGCACCAAGGGCTCGCTGTAACCGTCACAAGGGTAAAACCACCACGAAGGTGCCTGTCCCCTTTGCGGTGGTTTTGGATGATGAGAAGTGGAGGGTCGCGTGGGCGAACCGAAGATTGTGGTGGTCGACTACCACAAGGGCAACTTGTCGAGCGTCGTGCGCGGGCTTGCGCGCGCCGGTGCCGCCGCCTGCACGTCGGACGATCCGGAGCAGATCCGCAACGCCGACGGCCTGGTCATCCCGGGCGTGGGCGCGTTCTATGACGCGATCGCCTTTATGCGCCAGAGCGGCGAGGCGGACGCGGTGCTCGATGCCATCGCCGTTGGAACTCCGCTGCTCGGCATCTGCCTGGGGCTTCAGCTATTTTTTGAGCGTGGCAACGAGGGCGTGCCTGCGGACAAGGGCGTGGTCGCCGACGGCAACGCCCCCGAGCGGGCTGACGGTCCCTGGGTCGATGGCCTGGGTATTATGCGCGGCTCGTGCATGCGCTTGGAGTCGAGTCGCCTGAAGGTGCCGCACGTGGGCTGGGACCAGGTGCACATGACGTCCGCCGGTGCGGCCGATCCGCTGCTTGCCGGTTTTGCCGAGGGCGCCAACATGTACTTCACCCACAGCTACGCGGTGGCCGACGACGTCGATGCCGCCGATGTGTTGGCGCGCACGCACTATACACGGAGTTTCCCGTGCATCGTGCGCCATGGCAACGTGTGGGGCTGCCAGTTCCATCCCGAGAAATCCTCCGCGCTGGGTCAGCGCATCCTTAAGAACTTCGTCAACATCATCGAGGAGGTCGGCCGATGATTCTGTTTCCCGCAATCGATCTGATCGGCGGCAAGGTTGTACGCCTGGAGCGCGGCGACCGCAGCCGCTGCAAGGTATATTCCGACGACCCTGTGGCTGTCGCCCGCTCGTTTGCCGAGCAGGGCGCTAGCTGGGTGCACGTCGTCGACCTGTCCGCTGCCTTTGGCGAGGACGAGGACACATGCGCTGCCAACTCGGCGGCGATTAAGGCCATCTGCGGCGTCGACGGTCTGTCCGTGGACGTGGGCGGCGGCGTCCGCTCGCTCGCACGCATCGACGAGCTGGCCGGCTATGGTGCTCGCCGCATTGCGCTGGGCACCGTGCTGGTGACCGAGCCGGGTTTTGCCGAGGTGGCAGCCAAAGGTTTTGGCGAGCTGTTGGTGGCCGACATTGCCGCATACGACGGCCAGGTCAAGGTGAACGGCTGGCGTGATGGCGCGGGCGTGGCACTCGACGATGCCGTGGCACAGCTCACCGAGCTGGGTTTTAAGCACCTGGTCTACACCGACATCGCGCGTGACGGCATGCAGACGGGCATCGATGTGGCGGCGTATCGCCATGTGGCCGAGGTCGCGGGCTTTCCCGTCGTGGCATCGGGTGGCATCTCGACGCTCGACGACATCCGTGCGCTGGCCGCAGTGGGTGAGGGCGCGATTGAAGGTGCTATTACCGGTCGCGCGCTCTACGAGGGCAACTTTACGCTGGTACAGGCGCTGGCCGCCGCCCGAGGGGAGGAGTAGCCCATGCTTACCAAACGCGTGATTCCCTGCCTGGACGTCAAGGACGGCCGTGTGGTCAAGGGCGTCAACTTTGTGAGCTTGCGCGATGCGGGCGATCCGGTGGAGCTGGCGCGCGCCTACGACCGCGAAGGTGCGGACGAGGTCGTATTTTTGGACATTACCGCGACGAGTGACAACCGTGTGACGACCATCGAGATGGCGGCGCATGCGGCCGAGGAGCTCGCCATTCCCTATACCGTGGGCGGCGGCTTTCGCGACCTGGCGGGCATGCGCACCATGGTTGCCGCCGGTGCCGACAAGGTGTCGCTCAACTCGGCGGCCGTGCGTGACCCGTCGCTGATTAGCCAGGCTGCCGCGGCTTTTGGCAGTCAGGCCGTGGTCGTGGCGATCGATGCCAAGCGCGTCGGTTTGCCCGGCGCATCCGGTGCCGACAAGTGGGAGGTCTTTACCGCGGGAGGCCGCAACGCCACGGGTATCGACGCGGTGGCGTGGGCCGAGGAGGCGGCTCGTCGCGGCGCCGGCGAGATCTTGTTGACCAGCATGGACCGCGACGGCACCAAGGCTGGCTTTGACCTGGCGCTCACCCGCGCTGTGGCGCGCGCGGTGCCGATTCCGGTGATTGCGAGCGGCGGCGTGGGCACGCTCGAGCATTTTGCCGAGGGCGTGATCGAGGGCGAGGCCGACGCCGTGCTGGCGGCGAGCGTCTTTCACTTTGGGACGTTCAGCATTCGCGAAGTCAAAGAGTATATGGCCTCTCAAGGTATTCCTGTGAGGCTGGACTTCTAATGCTGCGGCTTGCCCAGGCACCCGACCTTCCGGCTCCAACCCTCCTCGCGTACTTAAGTACGCGTCGTCGGGCTTGTCGCTCGGAATCTCGGGCACCTGGACAACCCTCGCCGACCGGCGATGTTTAAATTGGGGAATTGAAATGAGAGAAATTACTACTCCAGCGGATCTTAAATACGACGCCAAAGAATTGATTCCTTGTGTGGTTCAGCAGTATGACACCGGCGAGGTGCTTATGGTTGCTTGGATGAACGAGGAGTCGGTGGGGCTGACGCTCAAGACCGGTACCACGTGGTTTTGGAGCCGCAGTCGCCAGGAGCTCTGGAACAAGGGCGCGACGAGCGGCAATATGCAAGCGGTCAAGGAGCTCTGGGCCGACTGCGATAGCGATACGCTGCTGGTCAAGGTTGACTCGCCGGGTCCGGCCTGCCACACCGGCAACCGTACCTGCTTCTTTAAGAAACTTGCGTAGGACGGGCTCTCGACTAGGCGCTTGGCCAACCAGAAAGGATTGAACTATGGGTGTGCGCACCGCAAACGTTCAGGATGGAAATATCGGTGAGACGCTGACAGGTCTGGCCGAGGTGATTCACGGTCGTCGTGATGCATCGCCGCAGGAGAGCTATACCGCGCGTCTGCTGACCGACGTCGAGGACGAGCTGCTCAAGAAGCTTGCCGAGGAGGCAAGCGAGGTGATCATGGCCTGCAAGGATAACGATCACGATCACATCCGCTACGAGGCCGGCGACCTGGTCTACCACCTGCTCGTGACGCTCGAGCGCTACGGTATCACCCTCGACGAACTCGCCGGTGAACTCAACGCCCGCCGCCACTAGTCATTGGGGACAGTCATTGTTGGTGTAACGGGGTCATGGAAGTTGCGGTGAAATAGGGACTGTTTAAGCGCTTCATCAGGCAAAACAATCCCTATTCCACCGCAACTTATGAAGGGATGGCTAGTCGAGGGGTGTGGGTTCCCATTCGCCGGTGGGGTGGGGGATGTCGAAGGTTCGATAACCGCAGTCGTAGGCGTGGGCCTGGGCCTCGCGGATATTCCAGCAGATGTCGCAGGCGCGGTGCGCGTCCGAGCCAAAGGTGATGGGTACCTCGGCGTGGGCGAAGCAACGCAATAGCCCGGTCGCGGGATGGTAATCATCGAGCCCCTTGCGCGGCGCGGCGGTCGAGACCTCAACGCGGCGGCCCGTGTCGTGAGCGCACTCGGCCATCTGCCCCCAGAACGGCGTCGGGTCAAAGTCGGGCGCAAAGCCTTCCTTCGAAAAGCGCATGACCAGGTCGGGATGGGCCATTACGTCAAAGTTGAGTGAGCTTTCGCAAGCGCGGCACCAGTCGTCGACGTAGCGCTCCCACACGCCGTGTACCCCCAGGTTTTCCCAAACATGCAGGTTGGTGTCATCATCGATCCAGCCGCAGCGCGAATCGGGTGTATCGGGGCGAGCGACGTCTTCCGTTCCCGCCGCACCCGCGGCACCGGCCATGATATCGCCCGGATAGCCAATCCAGTGCACACTGCCCAAGCGCACTATGGCACTCGCGGACCAGCGCTCAACCAGAGGCTCGCAACCTTCGTACCAGTCGCATTCAAAGCCATAGATAAAGCTGAGCTCCGGCGCGATCTGCGCGGCGAGCTTGCGGGCGTCCTCAAAGGCCAGACGATGTGCCGTCAGGTCACCCTCGACAACCTGTACTTCGCAGTTGGCGTCCATGCTGACGGGCAGGGTGAGGTGATCGGTCGAGACCATGACGCGGCAACCGGCCGCAGCAGCGGCGCGAACGTTGTCCTCAAACGAGGCATGTCCGTCCGAAAACGAGGTGTGGGTGTGGCAATCGACCAGCGGGCATGCGGGCATGGCGACTCCTTTGCATTTGGCGAATCCGCTCCATTGTAATGTTGCAGCTCTCAACACGCCGCGCGCGCCGGAGCTCGAAATCGATTGGAAAGGCTGCGCGGCGCGGCCTCGCTTGCTCCAATACATGTACATCAGCCTCCAAAAGCTGCAAATAATGACATGTTTGGCCGGGGCGGTGGAGTGTCGGTTTCTTGTCGACAAGGAAAATCGCGCTCATCACGCGCCGTCACACTCGCGCAGCCTGCGATGTGCTAGCGTTTGGGTGAACAAAACGAGCCCGCGCGGAAAGGATCCAGACCGTATGCAATGCGATAGCACATCCCCGCTGTCTCGCGAGACTGATGCGCCCGAAACTATCGTCAAACTGGAGTGCGACATCGATGATGCGTCGCCCGAGGTGCTTGCCTACGCTGCCGATTGCCTGCGCAAGGCCGGCGCCCGCGAGGTGCATTGGTTGCCGCTTTACTGCAAAAAGGGCCGCCCCGGCTGGCAGCTGCAGGTAATCTGCTCGCACGATGATATCGAGCGCCTACAGACGATTATCTTTTTGGAGACCACGACCAACGCCGTTCGTCGCCAGGTGATGGAACGCGTTTGCCTGCCGCGCCGATTCGAGCAGGTGACAACGCCTTGGGGCGAGGTGTCCGTTAAGGTGGCGACCCTGCCCGACGGCAGCGAGCGCGCGGCTCCCGAGTACGAGAATTGCGCCCGTCTTGCCCGCGAACATGACGTGCCGCTCCAACGCGTGATGCAGGCGGCTCAGAGCGCGGCGCTGCGATTCGAGTAACACGGTAGATGGGCTCCACATCCGCGGACCCCGTATTCAACCCCCCCCATCAACCCCATTCGAAAGGATCTCCCCATGAAATACCTCATCGCCTCCGACATCCACGGCTCGGCATATTGGACCGAGCGCCTCTGCGCCGCCATCGAGTCCGAGCAGCCCGACCGCATCGTTCTGCTGGGTGACCTGCTCTACCACGGTCCGCGCAACGACCTGCCGCGCGATTACGCCCCCAAGCGCGTGATCCCGCTGCTCAACGCCCTGGCCGACCGCATCATCGCGGTGCGCGGCAACTGCGATGCCGAGGTCGATCAGATGGTGCTCGACTTCCCCGTCATGGCCGACTACGCCACGCTGTTCGACGAGACCGGCCGCGAGCTGTTCTTGACGCACGGCCATGTCTTTGGCGCCGGCATGCACAACAGCGTCGACCACGCGCCCGCGCTGCCCGAGGGCTCCGCGCTCGTCTACGGCCATACGCACATCAAGGTCAACGAGGAAAGCGCCGCGCACCCGGGCCTGTGGCTCTTCAACCCCGGTAGCGTGAGCATTCCCAAGGACGGTACGCACAGCTACGGCATCTACGAGGGCGGCGCGTTCCGCCACGTGATCCTGGAGGAGGAATAACCATGGCGCAGCACATGGCTCAGCAAAATGCCGAGGGCTCGCGCGATTTGTCCACGCTGGTCGACGCGTCGGCCGAGCTACAACATCTGGTGCAGACCGTCTGGCGCTTGCGTCAGCCCGACGGCTGCCCGTGGGACCGTGAGCAGACGCACCGCAGCATCGGCAAGAATATGATCGAGGAGGCCTACGAGGCACTCGACTGCATCGAGGCGGACGACGCAGTTCACCTACGCGAGGAGCTGGGCGACGTGCTCATGCAGGTCGTGCTGCATGCGCAGATCGCGGCGGATGCCGGCGAGTTTACGCTGGCCGACGTGGCGCGCGATATCGACGCCAAACTCATTCGCCGTCATCCGCACGTGTTTGGCGATGTGGATGCCGACAGCTCCGACGAGGTACTCAAGATTTGGGACGAGGTTAAGCTTGCCGAGAGGGCTGCCAAGGACAAGGCCGTGGCGGCAGGCGAGGCTGCGCCCGAGGGCCTGCTCGACGGCGTGCCCACACATCTGCCGGCGCTGATGCAGGCCCAGAAGGTGTCGCGCAAGGCAGCGGCGGTGGGCTTTGAGTGGGAGACGGTCCAGGACGTGTGGGACGAGGTTGCCGAGGAGCGTGCCGAGTTTGAGGCCGAGGCCCCTGGCTCGCCCGAGCGCGAAATGGAGTTTGGCGATCTGCTCTTTGCCCTGGTCAACGTCGCGCGCAAGGAGGGTATCGACGCCGAGAGCGCCCTGCGCGCGAGCACGGCCAAGTTTCGCCGTCGCTGGGCTGCGATGGAGCAGATGGCGGCCGATGCCCACGTAGATCTTGCCGAGCTTTCGACCCATGGCCTCAACGACCTCTGGGATGCCGCAAAGGCAGAGGAGTAAGACTGCGGGGGCGACGGGACGGACTTGTCCCATCGCCCCATTATTTTTTTAGAAAGATTGTATCGCTTGGCTAACTTAGGGCATAATGCAAAAAGTGCGATAAGGCTAACTTATGAACCTTCGCGCCGCTGCAGCGTGTAAGCCGCGTCGCCAAGCATTCAACCCGTTTCCAAGTGAGAGGGAGATAACATGAGCGATATTTTGGATGTCTACGGTCGCGAGGTGCTCGACAGTCGCGGCAACCCCACCGTCGAGGTCGAGGTCGTGCTCGAGGACGGCAGCTTCGGCCGCGCGATGGTGCCTTCGGGCGCTTCGACCGGCGCCTTTGAGGCATGCGAGCTGCGCGACGGCGACAAGGGCCGCTATCTGGGCAAGGGTGTCTCGCAGGCCGTCGAGCACGTCAACAACGAGTGTGCCGATGCCGTCGTGGGCCTCGACGCCTTCGATCAGCGCGCCGTCGATGCCGCGCTAATCGCCGCGGACGGTACGACCAACAAGACCAAGCTCGGCGCCAACGCCATTCTGGGCGTGTCGCTGGCAGTTGCCCGCGCCGCAGCCGAGTCGGCGGGCCTGTCGCTGTACCAGTACCTGGGCGGTGTCAACGCCCATCTGCTGCCCACGCCCATGATGAACATCCTCAACGGCGGCGTGCACGCCGACAACAACGTTGACTTCCAGGAGTTCATGATCATGCCCGTGGGCGCCCCGAGCTTTGCCGAGGGCCTGCGTTGGTGCGCCGAGGTCTACCACACCCTCAAGGGCGTGCTGCACGAGGCCGGCCTGGGCGGCGGCGTGGGCGACGAGGGCGGTTTCGCGCCCAACCTCAAGACCAATGCCGAGCCGTTCGAGTACATCACCAAGGCCGTCGAGAAGGCTGGCTTTAAGCCCGGCGTCGACTTTATGTACGCCATGGATCCGGCGTCCACCGAGTTCTACAACGCCGAGACCGGTATGTACGAGCTCAAGGGCGAGGGCGTTGAGTACACGAGCGCCCAGATGGTCGATTACTGGGAGAAGCTCGTCGACACTTATCCCATCATCTCCATCGAGGACGGCATGGCCGAGGAGGACTGGGACGGCTGGGTTGAGCTTACCCGCCGCATTGGCAATAAGGTGCAGCTCGTAGGCGACGACCTGTTCGTCACCAACACCGAGCGCCTCAAGAAGGGCATCGAGCTGGGTGCCGCCAACGCGATCCTGGTCAAGGTCAACCAGATCGGCACGCTCACCGAGTCGCTCGAGGCCATCGAGACCGCCAAGGAGGCCGGTTACGCTTGCATCGTGAGCCACCGCTCCGGCGAGACCGAGGACTCCACGATTGCCGACCTGGTCGTGGGCGTCAACGCCGGCCAGATCAAGTCGGGCGCCCCGTGCCGCAGCGACCGTATCGCCAAGTACAACCAGCTCATCCGCATCGAGGACGAGCTCGAGGGCAGCGCGCGCTTCGCCGGCAAGGCCGCGTTCTATAACATTCGCTAGGCACGCGGAGCTCGCGGGGGCGGGGAAGACTCGGATTCGCCTTGCTCCAGCCGGGCGCTGTTGAGTACCATTGGGCGCTGGGCCATATGGCTCAGCGCCTTTTTTATGTCGAGCAAAGGCTGTCGAAGGTGGTGCGCGCGCTCGTGCTATAACTAGAATACTTAGCGCAAACAAACCTCAACCGCACAAGGCGCACATGGATCAGATTTACGACAACAGGTACTATTCCGCCGGTTCGCGTGAGCCGTCGCCTCGCCGTGCGCGCACGGTGCAGCTCGGTGGGTCCGCCTACGCCGGCGCCGACCGCTCCACGCAGCGCCCGACAAGTACCTCGCGCCCCAATGCTCAAGTGAATACTTCGGCAGATGGACCGGTGCGCCCGGCACGTTCGACACATGCGTCGCGTCCCTCGGCTCAAGCGCACGACAGGTCGAGCAGGCCCTCGAGTCGTCTTTCGGGTTCGGACTTTATGCGCTACGCCAACGATAACGCGGTGGTCAAGGCGATCTATGACTTTACGCATGGCTCTCTGCGCCCGCTGTTTATCGGTATCGTGGTGGCGCTGGCGCTCGTGAGCCTGTATTTCCCCGTGCGCGACCTGTACGTGGCAAAACGCTCGAGCGACATCCTGGCCAAGCAGGTCGAGATTCGCGAGCAATATAACGACGAGATGAAAAAAGACACTGACAAGTGGTTTTCGGAAGAGGGCATTAAGGATTCGGCACGGGACCTGGGCATGGTGATGCCCGGCGAGAAGAGGATTGAAGTGCAGGGTCTGGACGAGGATTTGGATTCGTCGTCGAGCAAAAAGTCCTCAAACGCCAAGAAGGCTAGCGAAGTGGCCAAGGAAATCGAAGAAGTCGGCAAGGACGCACCGTGGTACATCCAGGCGCTCGACATGCTGTTTGGGTTTAACGGCGTCGAGGGCCAGGCGGTCGTGTCCAACGGCGAATAGCGCCCGGAGGGGAGCCCGCAATGACAAATTGCAAACGCTATAAGGTAGCCGCGATCGACCTGGGAACGGTGTCGTCGCGACTGGTGCTGGCCCAGGTCGAGGGCGGGGCGATCGTGGGATCGTCCAAACATACCGAGATTACCGACCTGGGCGAGGGCGTGGACGCGACGGGCCGCTTTTGCGAGGCGGCGGTCGAGCGCGTACTCGCCGCATGCCGCATGTTTGTGGACGAGGCGCGTACTTTTGGGGCCGCGTGCGTCTGCACCACCTGCACGAGTGCCGCGCGCGATGCGTCCAACGCCGCGCTGCTGCTGGACGGCCTGCGCGATTTGGGGCTTGAGCCACAGGT